>WLWI01000970.1_pt1 | contig 25215 bp, 26 predicted proteins | sample 6701501 | NCBI WGS metagenome assembly WLWI01 (sample SAMN12718690, study PRJNA515312) | sponge metagenome | isolation source: marine sponge | host: Mycale hentscheli | place: New Zealand: South Island, Marlborough, Capsize Point | collected 2014-11-01 | reverse complement strand
TAGTATTCAAACTTGCTTGTAAATCCCCTGATGGGCCAATACCTAAAGTTCCAATGACCCCTGCTTTAGCTGAATTCGAAAGACTTAGTGCTTGTGCAATAAAATGTGCCGTAGAGGTTTTACCATTAGTACCGGTGATACCTATTACATTCATTTTGCTCGATGGATGCTGATAGAAACGATCTGCGATTTGACCAAGCTGACTGGATAGATCCTTTATTTCTATCACTGGTACAGGACACGATTTATTTTCGTATTCAAGTTCTGCATCAACAACGACCGCACAACAACCCAAAGCTATTGCATCGTCTATGTATTGTGAACCATTACTGCGCTGACCTTTACAGGCGAAAAATAAATCACCAGGCTGAATTTCACGACTATCATTTTTAATATTAATAATTGATCGGTCATCAACAGCACTAATGCTAACCAGACCGTCCAGAAGGTAGCTTAATCTCATCTCCCCTGTTGACTTATTAAGTGCCATCATTGCCACAATACCGGGTTTGGTGAGACACCATTATTGGCAACTACAATCTTACTTTCGATTGCTGGCATATCATCAGGAGCGATATCCAATATCCTCAGTGCACCCTGCATGACACTTGAAAATACCGGGCCTGCGACAAGACCACCATAGTGCTCGCCTTCCTGTGGCTCATCGATAACCACAACCATCACTAATTGCGGTTCGCTGACCGGCGCTAAACCCGCAAACACAGACATGTATCGATCTTCTGCATAGCCTCCTGCTACAGCCTTGTGTGCAGTGCCGGTTTTGCCGGCCACACGGTATCCAGTCACAGCGGCTTTAAGACCTGTACCACCTTCTTCCACTACTGTTTCAAGCATTCGGTTTATTTTTTCAACTATCTCCGGCGGTAATACCTGTCTTCCGGATATTGCGTCTTCTACCTTTTGAAATGAAATCGGTCGCAATACGCCACCCGCCGCCAGCACCGAATAAGCCTGGGCCAACTGCAAGGCGGTCACGGCAATGCCGTGTCCGAAGGACATGGTTGCAAGTTCTACTTCCGACCAATTGTTATAGTCATTTAACAAGCCTGCTGATTCTCCGGGAAAACCACTGCCTGTTGATTGACCAAAACCAATGTTGGAATATATCTGCCAAATTTTTTCAGGCCCCAAAGATAAGGCGATTTTACTGGCCCCAACATTACTCGACTTTTTCAGGATATTGCTAAGATCCAAATTGCCGTAATTTTTGTGATCCTTGATCGTATGATCATTTACCTTTAGATATCCCGGTTTGGTTTCTATTCGTGATGACTGGTCATACAACCCTGACTGCAGGGCCGCTGCAATCGTAAATGGTTTCAGAGTCGAACCTGGTTCAAATACATCCGTTACCGCACGGTTACGAAATCGATCACTAGTCAGACCACTGCGATTATTAGGGTTATAAGAAGGCTGGTTGACCATTGCCATTACTTCACCTGTGTTTACATCTAGCATGACTAACATACCGGCACGAGCACTATGAAGAGTGACTGCCGCTTTTAGCTCTCGATAAGCCATGTATTGAATACGTCGGTCAATACTTAAATTAAGAGATTTGCCCGGATCAACCTGCTGAATACTTTCAACATCTGCGACAACTCTGCCGAGTAAATCTTTCAAAACTCTCTTACTACCAAACGTACCCTTTAACCAATCGTTAAAGGCCAGCTCCAATCCTTCCTGTCCCTTATCATCAACGTTTGTGAAACCAAGCAAGTGAGAGGTTATCTCTCCACTGGGATAAAATCGTTTATATTCACGCTGCATATAAACGCCTGGTAATTTTAGTTCCTCAATGGCAAGGGCCATTTTGGGTTTTGTCTGTCTTCTAAGATAAACAAATTCACGATGTAAGCGATTTTGAAGAAGGTTCTTCAATGAGGGTAAGGGCATCTCGAGTGCAGCAGCAAGATCAGTCAAATCAAGACCAGACTCCAAAAGTTTGCGTGGGGTTGCCCATACAGATTCTACTGGCGTACTCACAGCAAGGGGTTCACCATTTCGATCAGTAATAACGCCTCGATGTGCAGGAATTTTTACTGTCCTTAGCGAGCGGGCGTCGCCATGATTTTGGAGAAAATCCTTATTTAGTATTTGCAAATCAAATGCACGCCAAAGAAGACACGAACTAGCAGTCAAAAACACGCTCAGTATTAACCAGCGGCGAACCGGATACGTAACAATTGTTTGCTCTTGTCTCATTGCACTATCAATACCAGTGACTTTAGATCCGGCTCTGTCATCCCGAGTTTTGTCCGTGCGCTCATTTCCACCCTGTCATCTGTCGCCCAGGTACTCTGTTCAAGTTGGAGCTTTCCCCATTCTTCATTTAGCCTGTCTTTATGTTTTTCCTGTTCCTGGATCTCAACAAAGTATTTACGTGCTTTATGTTGGGCCAATACCACGTCAATCGCAGAAATAAATACGACTGAAAGTAGAACCAACATGAACAAAATCTTCATGCAGCCAATTTCTCTGCAACTCTCAGCACGGCACTTCGAGCCCTCGGGTTTTTATCAATTTCATCTCTTCCTGGCTTAATCGCACGGCCAATTAACTTCATACGAGGCCGTAGTTGGTCGATAGTCACAGGTAAATCAGGTGGATAATCATCGCCGAGCGATTGCTCACGCATAAATCGTTTAACAATTCTGTCTTCGAGAGAATGAAAACTTATAACTGCCAATCGGCCCCCGGGTTTTAGTACCTTGTTCATTTGTTTCAACACTAAACGAAGTTCTTCAAGCTCGTTGTTGATGAAAATACGAATCGCCTGAAATGACCGTGTTGCTGGATGTTTTTCTTTCTCGCGAAATGGCACAGCAGTAACGATCAATTCGGCTAACTCTCCGGTTCGGCGGATTTCTTTTTCACTCCGACATTCCACTATTTTGCTGGCTATTCTTCGAGCAAAGCGTTCTTCTCCATATTTGCGAAGAACCTCAATGATCTCTTCCTGTTTTGCGGTATTAATCCATTCCGAAGCACTTATGCCGGAGCTGGTATTCATTCTCATATCGAGATCGCCATCCATGGAAAAACTGAATCCTCTTTCAGCATTGTCCACTTGTGGCGACGACATCCCAAGGTCAAACAGGATCCCATTAACTTCACCCAGTTTGCCGTACTCACCGATGTATCTTTCGACCTCACAAAACGAAGCATGTATAACTTCAATTCGCTGATCCTTACGTGCAAACTCTTCTGCACTGCTAATGGAATCTGGATCTTTATCAAAAACAAACATACGACCTTGGTGATTAAGTCTCTGCAAAATAGCCAAACTGTGCCCACCGCGACCAAACGTCGCGTCGACATAAATTCCTTCTGGCCGTAAATCAAGACCATCCAACACCTCCTCAAGTAGCACAGGTGTATGCGTATATTCACATTCCTTCATTTACGAAGATTGGCTTTGTAGCCATAACATTAAAGTGACAAACCCTTTAATGGATCTGAAGGCTCATCTTCGTCACTTCCCACTTGTTCCAACCAGAGATCACGTTGCTCTTCCCAACTGCTCTGATTCCAAATCTCGAATTTATTTCCCTGCCCAAGAATAACCGCCTGCTTTTTGATAGAGGCATAATCGCGAAGCTCCGGCATCAACAGAATTCTTCCCTGACCATCCAGTTGACAATCAGTCGCGTAACCACGCATCATCTGTTTGGCACGGCGGCTTTGTTTATCAAAATCTGACAGGCCTGCCAGTTTGTTTTCAATCAATTCCCATTCGGATAATGGGTATAACCAGAGAGAGCGATCCAGTGGATTTAATGTTTGCACGAGACAGCCGCCAGCTATCGCTCCCAGACGGTCGCGAAACCGGCTTGGCACCGCGAGGCGGCCCTTGCTATCGATACTGACAGTACTAAATCCCCGAAACATCCAAAAACCCCTGATTTTACAAAATAAACTACTTTTCCCCACTATTCCCCACCCTGTGGACTATAGGAACTTGTGTTCTATTGTGTCAAGCAAATCTTGCGATTTTATGGAGGAAATCTGTCTGTGTAACAGACACTTATGGACGAAAAGTTGGAAAAAGGGGTAATAAGAGAAGGGTCACATAAATATAAGTCTTTTTATATCATTATGTTGAGATTTTATATTAAAGTAATTCCTTAACTTGATCGTGTGAAATGCCAATTTCTGGCTCTATTAGCCTTATTTCCGGCTAATCGTCGGATTTCAGATAGTGGGATCGATAGTCAATCAGGCCTTCCGGTGAAATTCAAATGTCTGAGGGTCAGAAAGTTTGCCCTGAAAGCGATATCCATCAGCCTTAAAGTCTTTCAAGCCCTCCGGTCGATCAATGTGATTCTGGATAATGTAACGTGCCATCGCGCCTCTGGCTCGCTTGGCCATCATCCCTAGCATGCGTGCCTCACCGTCTTTCACCTGCTTAAAGACAGTCGTAATGATGTCTGCTTTAAGAATACCCGGCTTTATCACTTTGTAGTATTCATTAGAGGCACAATTGATGAGATATTTGCTCTTCACCTTGCTAAGCGATTTATTAAGATTAAGCGTAATTTGCTCACCCCAGAAATCGTATAGATTTTTTCCTTTAGCCGTCTTCAGTCTGATCCCCATCTCAAGTCGGTAAGGTTGAATTAGATCCAGAGGCCTGAGGACACCATACAATCCAGACAAAATGCGCAGGTGATCCTGAGCGTACTTGTGCTCATCTGCACTAAAGCTGGAAGCATCCAGGCCTACATAGGTGTCGCCCATGAAGGTTAATGCCGCTTGTTTGGCATTTTTCTTTGTAAATGGTGTCGAGAAGTCCTTGTAGCGCTGTAGGTTAAGCTCTACCAAATTGTCACTTAATTTCATTAAATCAGCGAGTTGCTTGTGCTTCAATTTTCTGGCGACATTTATTAAATCCAGTGATTCGCCAAGCATGGCAGGTTTTGTGAAATTCAGGCTCTTCTCGGCCGGAGACTCAACATCCAGCTTTTTCGCCGGGGAAATTACAACCAACATATCTTTACTCCAAACATTTGCTTATTAATCTAATAGTTGCAGTGACAATGAAATAGAGGAAGTCGACCTATAAGCCGGGTTCTGTCCTGATGATAAAAATCAACAGTGGTAATCATTCATCTGGGGTTCACGTCACCGTAAACCTCTAGCGACCTACCCGAACTCAATGCGGACCACACCTGATGAGTTCCTATTTGGTCTTGCTCCGAATGGGGTTTACCCTGCCACCGGCGTTGCCACCGGAGCGGTGCGCTCTTACCGCACCATTTCACCCTTACCTCGAAAACGAGGCGGTATATTTTCTGTGGCACTTTCCATCGGCTCACGCCGCCCAGGCGTTACCTGGCACTCTGTCCTATGGAGCCCGGACTTTCCTCTATCGATATACGACAGCGATTACCTGGCCGACTTCCCGGACGCAAAGCTACTAAAGATAGCCGCTTATTACCACTACAATTATCTACAAAGCAAAAGATACCAAATCCAATGTTGAAACAAAAAAATACATTCACTTTGAGGTCAATTGCTAAAATAGAGAATTCAAACCCCACTGAATTAACGCATTACACTTACCAATCTTGTTTTAGTTACTTTTCCTGTAATTTCAGTGCCATTTTATAAAGAGCATTTTTTTTCAGCCCGGTAATCTCAGCCGTCAATGCACAGGCCTGTTTAAGTGAATTGTCCTTCAACAATATTTCTAAAATGCGTATTGCCTCTTCTTCCCCTACTTCCACAGCGTCACTATTCCCCTGCACAATGACGACAAACTCACCCTTGCGTTGATTCTCTTCCTCTTTCAACCACTTTATCAGTTTACCCAGGCTGTCATTTCTAATTGTTTCATAGTATTTGCTTATCTCACGGGCAATACAGGCTTGTCTATCCTCGCCAAAAATTGCAGCACAATCCTCTATAAATGCGCATATACGATGTGGTGACTCATAAAACACCAGGGTACGAGTTTCTTTCAACAGTTTTTGCAGGTGCTTACGTCTGGCAATCTGTTTGTCAGGCAAAAAACCCTCAAAAATAAAACTGTCTGTGGCCAGGCCGGAAACAGACAACGCTGCTATGGCAGCTGACGCACCAGGGATCGGAATCACCTTGAGCGCGTTCTCATGGGCCATTTTGACCAAATGGTAACCTGGATCATTGATTAAGGGTGTACCGGCATCGGATATCATGGCGATATTCTGACCTTGTTTTATTTGATCGATAATACCAGCCGCAATTTTTCGTTCATTGTGATCATGATATGCACACATCGGCGTATTGACTCCTAAATGCACCAACAATTTCTTGCTATGACGGGTATCCTCTGCGGCAATGAGGTCTACTTCCGCCAGGATACGCCTGGCCCTCTCCGTCATATCTTCAAGATTACCGATGGGCGTCGCTACAACAAATAACACACCTGATTGATTTGACACAGTAAACTCCACTTGGTTAGGCTACGGGAGTCTGTTTGAGAATAGAAAAAATAGACTCTGGAAGACCTCGCTATGCTTTCTATTCTCAGGCCGACTCCTAACCACTTATATTACTCAGGACTGGTAAATGCGAATAGCACTTTGTTGCATCATACTTGCCTTGCTCTGTCAGGCTTGCAATCAAACAACTACAAAAGAAAACACCAACGTCAGTAATCCCGAAGCGCAAGCACAACAGCTTATTTTAGCAGGGAATTACCTTGCTGCAGCCACGGAGTACACGCGTCTGGCCGGATTATATCCGGAGCTTGCAGTATTCTATCAATTAAAAACGGCAGACAACCTGATCCTCGCAGGCGAACTTGGACAGGCAAGTGACATCCTCAGCTATGCTAAACCCGAAAAACACGATGACACCTTCTATAAAAATATTTTATTAGCGCGCATTGCACTGGAAAATGGCGAAGCTCAACAGGCCTTGCAATTACTCGCACTCACACCCGCTGTAGAAACTTCGTTGGACTTGCGGGCAAAATGGCATAGAGGCAGGGCGGAAGCTTATGAGCTAGCAATAAATTTTATGAATGCCGTAGATGAACGTATCAAGTTAAACAAACTTTTGATTGACCCGGCGCAACAGCAGACGAATGTCAAATCTATTTGGAATGATTTAAATAGAATTAAACTTCCGGTTTTAAGAGAGTTACGTAATGCAAGCTCTGAATCTACAATGGCCTGGATAGAGCTCGCCATAATTAATCAGACGATGATTTTTAAGCCAGCTCTACTAGAGCAGTCACTCAATAGTTGGATCGGCCAATACCCCGGACATTCCGCATCACCTACAATTACCGGGGAGATACTGGCTCTTAGTAGTGAAGCTGTCTTGCAGCCGAAACACATTGCTATTTTGCTACCTCTGACAGGCCAGTATGAGAAGGCTGCTCATGCCATACGCGATGGTTTTCTCGCTGCCTGGTATAACGAATTGGATTCTAAACCCAAAATCGCAATTTATGATGCAAATGCATTAGACATTGAGAGTATCTATCGTCAGGCGGTGAATAATGGTGCTGATTTTATCGTTGGCCCACTGGAGAAAAAGGCAGTTGATACCTTACTGCAATCCGATAGTGCAAATATTACTACCCTGGCGCTCAATCACGCAGAGGAAAGCAGTCAGGAATTCAACCTTCGAAATACGCAACAATTACCAAAATTAATACAATTTGGTTTGTCTCCCGAAGACGAAGCCAGACAAATTGCGGAGAGGGCCATTTTTGATGGTCACAATAAAGCATTGGTAATCACGCCGAATAGTGACTGGGGTTTGCGTCTCGCGGAGGCGTTTAGTAGTAGCTGGAATGCGCTCGGTGGCAAAGTACTTGAATATGTCAGTTACGAACCTCGTGCAAAAGACTATTCCACCCCCACAAAAAAACTTTTAAATATTGATAGCAGCCAGCTACGCGGTAACAAACTACGTCAAAAACTGAACAGAAACCTGAGAACAGAACCACGTCTGCGAGAAGATGCCGACATGATTTTTATGGCCGCTGTGCCCTTGTCTGCGAGGCAAATCGTGCCGCAATTTCGTTTCTATCAAGCTACAGGGATACCCGTTTATTCCTCTTCACATGCTTATAGTGGTGTCGAGAACCCCGGAGCTGACAGCGACATGAATGGCGTGTTTTTCACTGACATTCCTGCTGTACTCGATTCCGCACGCCAGTCGTCCCAAATTCATACAAGTATGAACAGCAATTGGTCGACGAATACTTCAAATTACAGACGATTGTATGCCCTTGGTGTTGATGCCTATCGCTTAATCCCATTTATCGGCAAATTATCCTTACAAGATACAGCTGTCTATCATGGTGAAACTGGTAACTTGTATATGACAGAAAATGGTCGTATCCATCGCAAACTTTTATGGGCAAGGTTTATTAATGGTACGCCCCGATTGCTGGATGAAGGCCCGATGCATTGAATACAAGTAGCACCGTAAAAGGCAGGCTTGCAGAAGATAAAGCCCTGTTGTTTTTAAGAAATGAAGGTCTATCGGCTCTTGTAAGGAATTATCGCTCGCCACAGGGTGAGATCGATCTCGTAATGCAAGATAAGGATACAACCGTATTTGTTGAGGTTCGATCAAGATCGCGTAACAAGATGCTGGATGCTATTGAAACTATAGATCAACGTAAGCAAAACAGGATTATTCTTACCAGCCAGCATTATTTGCAAAATGCAGAAAAGATAAAGACTCAGTTTTATCGCTTTGATGTCATCTCTATTAATGGCAAGGATAACGAAGCAAATATCGAGTGGATTAAAAATGCTTTTGATGCATAATCAAAAATCAAACCATATCAATTAATCTTATGGATCCAGTTCAACGCGTCATTGATAATTTCAATGAAAGTATTCAGCTTAAAACCGAAGCGACTGAACAACTGGCACCTCTCATTGCCACGGCAGCTGAGATGATGACCAGTTGTTTACTGAGCGAAGGAAAAATTCTTAGCTGTGGAAACGGAGGTTCTGCAGGTGATGCTCAACACTTTTCATCAGAAATGTTAAATCGTTTTGAAATGGAAAGACCTGGTTTACCTGCGATTGCGCTGACAACAGACTCATCTACGCTGACCTCTATTGCTAATGACTATCAGTTTGCCGATATCTTTTCAAAACAAATCAGAGCCCTGGGTCAGCCTGGTGATATATTACTGGCTATCAGTACCAGTGGTGAATCTCATAATGTCGTACATGCAATTGATGCCGCCCATGACAGAGACATGCGATCAATCATCCTGAGTGGTCGGGAAGGAGGACAAATTGCCGACCTGGTGAGGGATACTGATATTGAGATTAGAGTACCTAGTTGGTCAACTGCAAGAATTCAGGAAGTACACTTAATGATTATACATTCAATTTGCGATCTTATTGATCGTCACTTGCTTGGACAGGAGACATAGTTATGAAAAAAGCACATATTGTTAGCCTTATCATCGCACTCGCAATGCTTAATGGTTGCGCAGCGCTTGTCGTAGGCGGCGCCGCTACCGGTGCGAACGTAGCTCATGACCGTAGAACCACGGGTACTTTTATTGAAGATGAGGCCATCGAGTTAAAGAGCCTGAGGGCCATCTCCGCTGACAAGGATCTAAGCAGCCAGATACACCTCAATGTAACCAGTTTTAATACTATCGTACTGGTTACAGGCGAATCACCAACTGAGGAACTACGACGACGTGCAATCGAGATTATTAAGGGGATTCCTAAAGTCACTCATGTACACGACGAAATAGCCATTGCCGGACTTAGTTCACTTTTATCACGTAGTGGCGATACTTTGATAACTACCAAAGTGAAAACTAAATTAATTGCAGAAAAAAACCTCGACGGTACTCACGTAAAGGTAGTTACTGAAAATGGAGTTGTCTATCTTATGGGCCTTCTCAATCGGGAAGATGCTGATAAAGCAACCGAGATTGCACGTCAAACAGGCGGGGTACAAAAAGTTGTAAAACTCTTCCAGTATAGTGGTAGTAAGCCGCAATAATATTTTTGGGGAATCAGGAAAACTAGAAATACAATAAGAACAGATCATTACTGCCCTGACTTCAAAGTCGAACTCAGGAGAAAAGATCTGTTTGAACCTGTTGATACAGTTTTAAGTCATCTGTACTAAAACAACATACGACGATCTGCCTTAAACTCTCTTCATATTGCTTCATCACACTCAGGGCAATCTTAGCTGCCTGTGGTTTTGGAAAGCCATATACACCTGTGCTAATAGCTGGAAAAGCCAGACTCTCAACATTATTTTCCAGCGCCAATAGAAAAGAATTGTGATAACAACTCGCCAGCAACTCATGTTCACCCTGTAGTCCATCTTGCCAGATTGGCCCGACAGTACTAATCACCCACTTTGCTCTTAGATCAAATCCGGGACTAAGCGTGGTCTCTCCAGTATGACACCCTTCTAAACTACGATTAAATTCAAGTAGACGAGGACCTGCCGCTCTATGAATTGCGCCGTCGACACCACCACCACCCAGTAAAGATTCATTTGCAGCATTAACGATGGCTTCAACTTCGAGACTACAAATATCGGCCTTAATGATTTCTATCATAGTCGAGCTTAGGCAAATTCAAATATATTGTTTAACACAGGGTGAAAAGCAGCTACCAAAAACGATGAACTACACTGACAGGATCACTTAACTACTTTTAAGTGTGGTTTCTTTGTGGGGACGGGTTGTTCTGGTGTAGATGTATCGATAGTTTCATCTATTTCCTCTTCTGGAAATAACATCCCTTTTCCATTTTCCTTGGCGTAAATCGCCAACACTGCGCTTACCGGCGTCAGATTTTGTTGAGCTTTACCTGAGAATCGTGCACTGAAACTGAGAAACTCGTTACCGATTTCCAAGTCGCGAATAGCATTAGGTGTAATATTTAAAACTATCTTATCGTCTTCAACAAACTGCTGCGGTACTTCAACGTGCTCCGCAGTTGCATCGACCAGCAAGTGAGGCGTTAAATCGTTATCAACTATCCAGTCGTACAATGCGCGTATTAAATAAGGCCGCGTTGAAGTCATCTATTGCTACCAGGTCGTTAGAAAACCAATACTAAAGACGCAATTCACTTTCCGGCTCGGACAGACTTATCTTAAAGGCCTCTCGTTCAAACAGACTTTCCGCATATTGATTTAAAATCTTGGCTGAGGAAGGAAGTTTTATACCGTAGTGATCAATCCTCCATAACAATGGAGCCAACATACAATCAATAAGAGAATACTCATCCGACATGAAATAAGGTTTTTGAGTAAAGGCTGGCGCGATCGCTGTCAAATGATCTCGTACACTTTTTCTGGCATCGGCGGCCGCGTTCTCATCTTCTCCTTCAATATCATCCAGTAAGGAGTACAAATCGTTCATAAGTCGAAAACGTATTTGTCGATTGCTGGCTCGACTAACTGGATCAACTGGCATCAGTGGCGGATGTGGAAAACGCTCGTCCAGGTATTCCATGATTATCTGGGCATCATATAAAACCAGGTCCCTGTCGATCAAAGTCAATACCGTATTGTAAGGGTTTAGATCATTCAGCTCTTCCGGACGCTGATCCTCGGTGATGTAATTTATCTCTACATTGATATCTTTTTCGGCCAGTACAATGCGGACACCATGTCCTATCGGACTGACAGTGTCCGAATACAAAACCATCACTGAGCGCCTATTGGCTACACTCACCATAAAATTCCCCTATTTTGATTACAAAGAAGTGGTTGAATTATTCAGAGTCAAATGTTGACTCAATGTACGTCTTTCCAGTATTCCTTTTTCAACAGATAGACGACAGGTAACAAGACGAGCAAAAGATAGAAGATCACCCAAAATCCTATCTTCTGCCTCTTGAGCTTGATGGGTTCACCCATGTAATCCATAAAATTGACAAGATCTCTAACTGTTCTTTCATACTCTTTAGGTGTTTGAGACCCTTCCGTTTCCTGTTCTACATGAACAATCTTTTTTGCACCATCACCAGCGTGTTCATCTTCCGCGAACACCGGCCGTTGCCAGCCCTGTAACTCCCAGAGTACGTGTGGCATTCCCACATCCTTGAAAGCGATATTGTTCACACCAAATGGTCGCGCCGAATCACGATAAAAGGTCATGAAATAGGTATACAACCAATCAACGCCTCTAGAACGTGCCGTAACTGATAAATCAGGTGGAGCCGCGCCGCCGAAATACTGCTCGGCATCGCTTTTAGTCATGGCGATAGTCATAGTACTGCCGGTCTTATCGGTACCAAACATCAGGTTGCTTTTCAGGACATCGTCGCTGATACCAAGGTCTTCACCTAAACGATTAAAACGCATATAAGCCGCTGCATGACAGCTAAGACAATAATTTACAAAGGTTCGCGCTCCGCGCTGTAAGGAATCTCGATCTGAAAGATCTGTATTTGCGTGCATAAGTTCTGTGCCACCGGATGCTGCCAATGAAGAATTTGCACATGCAAAGCTTAAAAGTAACAAGATTAATCGTAGCTTCATGATGTCACCCTTTCTGGTTCCGGCTTGTCATTATCGTTACTTGTATACCATGGCATCAGGATGAAGAAAGCAAAATAGACTACTGAGAAAAACCTGGCCATCCAGGTATAAGTGGGTGTGGCTACTTGCATACCTAACCAACCCAACATGACAAAACTCACAGTAAATGATGCTAAAGCAGTTTTGTATTTCCAACCGCGATAGCGAATGGATTTCACAGGACTACGATCCAGCCACGGTAACAAAAAGAAAATATTAGTCGACAAGCCCATCGCAATCACACCGCCAAGCTTGTCGGGAATTGCGCGCAATATTGCGTAGAAGGGGGTGAAATACCAGACTGGAGCAATATGCTCTGGCGTTTTCAGCGGATCCGCAGGAACAAAATTAGCATGCTCCAGAAAATAACCACCCATTTCCGGTGCAAAAAAGATCACAGCAACAAAGAAGATTAAGAATACCACTGCGCCGACGATGTCTTTTACCGTGTAGTAGGGATGAAAGGGTATTCCGTCGAGGGGGATGCCGTTGGCATCCTTATTCTTTTTAATTTCAATTCCATCTGGATTGTTCGAACCGACTTCATGCAAAGAAATTATGTGGGCTGCTACGAGGCCACAAATAATCAGTGGGATGGCAATCACATGAAAAGAAAAGAAACGATTGAGTGTGACATCGGAGACTACAAAATCACCACGGATAAACAGTGACAACTCCTCACCGATAAAAGGAATGGCACTGAACAGCGAAATAATTACCTGAGCGCCCCAATAAGACATTTGTCCCCAGGGTAATAGATAGCCAAAAAATGCTTCCGCCATCAGGGTCAGGTAAATCAGCATGCCAAATACCCAGAGCAACTCTCTTGGCTTCTTATATGAGCCGTACAACATCGCGCGGTACATATGTAGATAGATCACAAGAAAAAAGAATGACGCGCCAGTGGAATGCATATAACGGATGAGCCAACCCCAGTCGACATCACGCATGATGTATTCTACCGACGCAAAGGCCAATTCTGCGGAGGGCTTGTAATTCATCGTCAGCCAGATGCCGGTGACAATCTGTATGACCAGTACCAACAGAGCCAAACCACCAAAGAAGTACCAGAAATTGAAATTCTTCGGTGCGTAGTATTTACCCAGATGTTCATCCCACAATTTTGTTAGTGGATAACGGGCATCGATCCAGTCGCGAAAATTGTAAAGTGTCTTCACTATTGTATTCATCAGCTTACCCCCGAATCCTGGCCAATAAGCACTCGTGTATCACTGAGATACTGATGCGGTGGCACAATCAGGTTAGTCGGAGCGGGAACATCTTTGAATACACGTCCAGCAAGGTCAAAGCGACTTCCATGACAGGGACAGAAAAAACCACCTTCCCAATCATCTGAAAGTCCAAAGGGCGCGCCCTCTCCTTCCATTACCTGCTTGGGCGAGCAACCAAGATGAGTGCAATATCCTACAACGATAAGAAATTCAGGATTGATGGAGCGATGCTGGTTGCGGGCATAGCTAGGTTGTTGCTCTACTTCAGACTCCGGGTCCCGCACAGCATCATTTTGATCACCTATTGATGCCAGAGCAGCCTCATCTCGTCGCAGTATCCAAACAGGTTTCCCCTGCCACTTAACAATCTTCACTTCCCCCGGTCCAATATCGTCAATGTCGACCTCTACTGGCGCACCAATAGCCTTGGCTTTGGCGCTGGGTGTAAAGGTGGATACAAAGGGCACTGCGGTTGCCAATACGCCAACACCACCCACTACAGTTGCCGAGGTGGTGAGAAAGCGTCGGCGTTCAGTATTGATGCCGTCGTCGCTCATTTTACTTATTCCCCAAAATGCGAATTCATAACTATAAAATCCGCTGGATTATATCACGATAATAAATATTTCGTGTCGAAAAACTCCTAAAACCCTGATGTTGCGGGTAATTTTCTTAAAGTCTCTACTAAAAAGTCAGCCATTGAGCTACAACAACTTGCTACACTACGAAGTTCGAATTATTTATCTGTTGAAGCGTTTTATGAAGAACATCCAGCTAGGCCGAATACTCGGTTTCCTTATTCAGTCCATTGCCCTTGGTCTCGCTATCGCGTTTGTGATCGTTTATTTCTTTCCCCACATATTGTCGGGCAGTGGATTAACTGGTGCAGAGCCTGAAGATAGCTGGGTCGGTCCGGTGTCCTATCAACAAGGTGTTAGCCTGGCCGCGCCCTCAGTTGTAAACGTTTACGCGACAAAGGTAAGTACTCGCAAACCAAATCGCTTATTGGATGATCCGATTTTCAGGCGTTTTTTCGGCGATCCCAAACCAGCAACGCGCCGAGACAACAGCCTCGGTTCAGGGGTTATTATTGGTGAACAGGGCTACATTCTGACCAACGCACACGTGATAAAAGCGGCTGACGAAATCCTTGTTACGCTTACAGATGGCCGCCTGGCCTTCGCTAAAATTATCGGCATGGATGAGGATACAGATCTCGCAGTCTTAAAAATTAATCTGGAAAAGCTACCGACAATACATATCGGTGATTCAAATCAACTTCGGGTTGGTGATGTAGTGCTGGCCATAGGCAACCCTTATGATTTTGGACAGACTGTTACCCAGGGTATCGTTAGTGCAACGGGTCGGAAACGTCTCAGTATTTCTACTTTTGATGATTTTATTCAGACAGATGCTGACATTAACCCAGGAAATTCCGGTGGCGCGTTGATCAGCGCACGAGGTGAACTTGTCGGCATCAACACAGCAATCATCTCAAACAGCGGCGGCTCTCAGGGAATAGGCCTGGCCATTCCAATCCAGCTTGCCATCGATGTTATGCGCCAATTAATAGAAAATGGTCATGTCATGCGTGGCTGGTTGGGTATTACACGGGCACAGCAAGTGCCGATGGACATGGCTGACGCAGTCGGACTGACTGGAGGTGGAATTCTTATCGCCGGAACATTACAGGGAGGCCCAGCTGATGCCGCCGGTATTATACCCGGTGATATTCTGCTGGAAATTGATAATCAGCAATTGACCAGTCCACACCAGGCAATCAGCCTGATCTCAAAATATAAACCCGATACGGCGATCAATATCCGTTTGTTACATGGATGGCAGGAAAAAACACTTACGGCGGTAATTGCGCAAAGACCGACCTTCAAAAAGAAATAAGAACGATCCGCTTCAAAAGCAAAGTTGAATTACAACAGATAACTTCAAGGCACTAATCTCACTTTTTACGAAGTTCCGCTGATCTGGCATGAGCAAAAAGTCCTTCTCCCCGAGCCAGGGTTGCAGCAGAGCCTGCAAGTCCTGAGGCGGAAGAATCTGAGCACATAATCAAGGAGGAACGCTTCTGAAAATCGTATACGCCCAGCGGCGAAGAAAAACGTGCAGTCCGCGCAGTGGGCAGGACATGATTCGGACCAGCACAATAATCACCAAGCACTTCTGCCGTAAAATGGCCCATAAAAATTGCACCCGCATGTTCAATACGATCCAGTAATTTTTCCGGTTCCGCCACAGCCAGTTCAAGATGTTCTGCGGCAATATGATTCGCTATTTCGGCCGCTTCATCTAAATCATCCACCAGGATGCAACAACCATTGCTCGACAGAGATTTACTGATAATGTCTTTACGTTCCATTTCCGGTAAAAGTTTATTAATGCTTTTCTGCAGCTCATCGATAAAATCAAGCTCCGTAGAGATCAGGATCGCGCGTGCATCTTCATCATGTTCGGCTTGCGCAAACATATCGATCGCAACCCAGTCAGCATTACCTGTCCCATCACTGATAATCAATACTTCGGAAGGTCCGGCAATCATATCTATGCCCACCGTACCAAACACCATGCGTTTAGCAGCTGCAACATAGCGATTACCCGGTCCCACAATCTTATCTACGCCAGCAATAGACTCGGTACCGTATGCCAATGCCGCAATTGCCTGGGCACCACCGATACTAAATACTTGATCCACACCGGCAATAGCGGCAGCTGCCAATACCAGTGAGTTTAATTCACCGTCCGGTGCTGGCACCACCATAATGATGTCATCTACGCCGGCAACCTGCGCTGGAATCGCGTTCATTAAAACGCTCGAGGGATATGAAGCCTTGCCGCCTGGCACGTAGATCCCCACTTTTTGTAAGGCCGTTACTTTCTGCCCAAGCAAAGTGCCGTCTTCATCATGGTAGGACCATGAATCAATTTTCTGGTGTTCGTGATAGCTACGAATACGTTGCGCGGCGAGTTCCAGTTCCTTACGCATTTCTGCCGGGATTTCATTCAATGCGGCCTGAATTGCATCATTTGGAATTTCCAGATCTGACAAAGAAGCCTGTCGACGGTCAAAACGATTTGTATATTCCAACAAGGCATCGTCGCCTCGCTGTTTTATATCAGCAAGAATCATGCTCACTGTTTGTGCGAGTTCAGCATCCGGTTCGTCAGTTACTGCTAGCTGAGCATCTAGTTGTTGTTTGAAATCGGCATCACTGCTTTTCAAACACCTGAGACTGACTTCCATCAAAGAATATCCGACAGCCGTGCAATGAAAGGCTTGATGAGTGACTGCTTCATCTTCATAGCAGCTTTGTTTACCACCAGGCGTGAACTTATATCCACTATTTTTTCAATTTCTTCCATACCATTGGCCCTTAGGGTATTGCCCGACTCAACCAAATCAACGATAAGATCTGCCAGCCCGAGTACTGGTGCCAATTCCATCGAACCATAGAGTTTTATGATTTCTACTTGCTGACCTTTAGCTGCAAAATAATCACGTGTAGTCCTGACGTACTTGGTTGCGATTCGCAGTCGTCCATTAGTACTTTGTGTCTGTTTTGGTCCCGCTAACGAAAGGCGGCATCGACAAATCCCCAAATCCAGAGGTTCATACAGACCATCACCATCGTATTCCATCAACACATCTTTTCCCGCGATGCCAATATCCGCGGCGCCATATTCAACATAAGTCGGCACATCGCTGGCGCGAATAATTATCAGCTTGATGTGTTCTTCATTCGTAGAAAAAATAAGCTTGCGCGATGAATCTGGGTCTTCTTCAGGTTGAATACCCAACTTCGCTAACAGCGGCAATGTCTGCTCCAGTATTCTTCCTTTGGAAAGAGCAATTGTTATATTTTCATTCATCGTAATTTAAAAAATATAGTTTCGATTTATACGGACAGCATCGCGTCTCAAAAAGAGATTACTTTTGTTGTCTCTAGTGGCTGATAATTTTTTTTAGCTGCGGTTAACTACGTTTTTGTAGCCCTTAGTTTGGCACTCTTTTAATACTGGCACCCAATTGTGACAATTTTTCTTCGATCATCTCGTAGCCCCGATCGATATGGTAAATTCTGTCTACCTTTGTCTCGCCTTCTGCCACCAGGCCCGCCAACACAAGACTGGCCGATGCACGCAGGTCAGTCGCCATTACCGGAGCACCCGTTAGACGTTCAACGCCCGTACAAATGGCTGTGTTGCCCTCCAGTTTGATATCGGCACCCATGCGCTGCAATTCCTGTACATGCATGAAACGATTTTCGAACACGGATTCAGTAATAATGCCATTACCATCCGCCATACAATTCATTGCTGTGAATTGCGCCTGCATATCCGTGGGAAAACCAGGAAAAGGGGAGGTATGGAGATCCACAGATTTCGGACGCTTCTCCTTCATATCCAACGTAATGCTTGAATCCGTTATTTCAATATCTGCGCCTGCCTCAGTCAATTTCGCCAGCACAGAGTCGAGAAAATTAGACTTGGTGTTTTTCAGTTTTACTCGGCCCTGTGTCATTGCCGCTGCAACAAGATAGGTGCCCGTCTCTATTCTGTCCGGCATGATATTGTGGTGAGTACCGCTCAAGGCTTCGACACCTTCGATTACAATCCTGTCTGTCCCTGCACCCTCTATGCGCGCACCCATGCTATTCAGGCACTCGGCAAGGTCGACAACTTCGGGCTCACGTGCTGCATTTTCCAGTACTGTCTCACCCTCAGCCAGACATGCCGCCATCATCAGGTTCTCGGTACCAGTAACGGTCACAATATCCAGGGTCAAATGCGCGCCTTGTAAGCGCTTTGCAGTAGCACGAATATAGCCTTCTTCCACGCGAATATCGGCTCCCATCGCCGACAGACCACTGATATGCAAATTAACCGGGCGTGAACCAATGGCACAGCCACCGGGAAGGGATACTTCGGCCTTACCGTAACGGGACAACAATGGCCCCAATACGAGTATCGATGCACGCATGGTCTTCACCAATTCGTAAGGCGCAAATAAATCCTTGATCGCATGATTGTTGACTTCGATATTCATGCGTTCATCCACGGTCAATTCAGCCCCCATACGGCCCAGTAATTCCATAGTCGTGGTGATATCGTGCAGATGTGGGACGTTACCAATGGTGACAGGCTCTGAAGTTAACAGGGTTGCCGCTAATATCGGCAAAGCCGCATTTTTCGCACCAGAGATTGAAACCTCTCCGTGCAGCGGTTGTCCGCCTCGAATAAGTAATTTATCCATGAGTATTGCTTACACGAGGATTAGACAATACGCAGCTTCTTCTTTGTTTCCCACTCTTCCGGGGTGTAGGTCTGCATCGACAATGCATGAATATCTGTACCCATTTTGGCACCAAGCGTTTTATAGACAATCTGATGCTGCTGAACCATGGACTTACCAACGAATTCCTCACTGACGATTATGGCTCCAAAATGTGTTCCATCATCTCCTTCAATCTCAACAATTACATCAGGGATACCGCTTTCTATAAGTTGTTTAATGTCATCGGGCTGCATGCTTTACTCCAGGGTATATATCGGATCGATTCATCCGCGAAAATCTGAGGTGAAAAAAGGGGGATAGCTTAAGTTATCCTGACGGAGGGTGCCAGTCTGCTGACAACCCTGTCTTCAATACTTACTGTAGAAGAACCACCGGAAGTGAATATATCTAGTTGTGCTTGGCTAAATAGCCAGGTGTCTGTAGGACTCCTGGAACTATTTTTTGCCGGACAGTGAGCTCGCTAGCCTGTTGTTCTTCTCGGTCAACTTGCCAATCAGCGACTCCAGGCCATTTTCCTTTATTTCTGAAGCAAACGAGCCACGGTAGGATCTAACCAGGCTAATGCCATCTACGGCCACATCAACCACTTTCCATTCACCACCGCTGATATGCATGCGGTAATTAATGGGAATGCTGGCACCGCCTCCGGGTTGCTGGATCTCTGTTTTTACAGTGACCAGGTTGGAATTGGGGTTCTTGGTCGATTCGTTGTACTGCACTTTTTCCTCGGAATACTCCAATAAAGCCTTGGCATAGGTACGTACCAGCAGAGTTCTGAACTGATCAACAAAGACATCACGCTGGGAGGCTGATGCATTACGCCAGTTCGATTTACCAAGCACCCATTTTGACATACTGGAGAAATCAAAGTGAGGAGTCACGAGTTCCTGGATAAGGTCAAATATACGTTCCGGATGTGCATCCAGCTGTGCCCTCTCGGCAATCAGGCGCTCGAGCACACCATCAACGGTTCCCCTGACAACCTCTTCCGGTTCCTGTGTGACGGCACTCGTTCCCATCGCCACTAACATTAACGATAGAAACAGTATCTTTTTTACGACTACTCTGAAATTCATATTACGACTCTCCGCTGCTAATTAATACGTTTTCTGGTCCATGATTTATTGTTCTTATAGTGTGTAGCGGTCTTCACCCTGTCTACTCTCAACTCAACACTGCTTCGATAACGCCAAAAAGAGTGTTGTAACTAAACCTCACCAGTTGCGTTGTGTGGCACGATTGTAATGGCTTCTGTAAGTATGAGGAAGGCCTAATTGGCTAAATTTTTAAACATTCCCCGATTTCATCGATTCCGGCCTAATTCAGCCCTTCATTACACATACACCGTATCTACATGAATAATAAAGTCTTTCTAAAAATAATGATAAAGCGTGATGAATAGTTCGACCAGCAAAGGCTAAAAGGGTTTCCAAATTAGGATAAGTTTTGGCAATAATGTCAGAACCGCCAACAGTGCGATAAACATCGCCAGGGCAATCAGCAGGCCAAAGTAGATGGTTGGAATAAAATTCGACATCACCATGATGGAAAAGCCCACGATAATGGTGATGGCGGTATAGAACACGGCCCTGCCGATATTGGCATGGCAGTAGTGCATGGTCTTAATGTAATCCTGATGTTTGGGATATTCCTCTCGGAAGCGATATATATAATGGATGCTGTTGTCCACAGCGATTCCAATTGTCACCGCTGCGATGGTAATCGTCATCAAATCCAGTGGAATATTCATTAAACCCATCAGCCCCAGGATAATCGCTGCAGCAAGTAGATTGGGAATAATGCCAATGACGGCCAGGCTAACAGAACGAAACAGGATCACCAACATCAGGGCAATTCCCAACATCACTACACCCAATGTCATAATTTGTGAGCGAAACAAACTTTGCAGCATATTATTGTAGAGAACCAAAATACCATTGACCTGAAAATCCTCGGGATCCAGGCCCAGTTTATGCTGAAGGTCACTATTGATCTGTATTAACAGGTCATTACGCCGCAAATCTTCCAGTGAATCCAGAATTCGCAGATTGATACGCGCTTCATTATTATCAATCGATATGTAGGGGTCGAGCATGCTTGACTTCAACTCATCGGGAGCACGCTTATTGATAATGGCCAGTTCAAAGGCATCGAATGGAGCGCCTTCATTGAGATCTTCAGCCAGTCGCAAGAGAGACGCCAGAGAAAGTACCTTACCAACCGCCGGCAAGTTATCCAGGTAATCATGCACGGCCTTGATACGGTTTATTTTATAGTCGGTGAACCAGGCATCATTGTTGTTACCATCCTCTTCCCCGAAGAAATCGTCGAAGTCACCAAACTCGTCATCTTCATCGTCTTCTTCAGGTTCACCATATTCCTTTATCTCATCAAACTTGAGTATGACATCCAGTGGCGTCGTGCCTCCCAGTTTGTCATCGATTAGTTTAAGCCCCTGGTAGATCTCGGTGCTGTCACTGAAATAATTGATTAAGCTGTTTTCCACCTTCAAACGACTCATACCAACTGCACTGATAATCGCCAATAACACGGACAAGATAAGAACCTTGCCACCATGATTCTCAGTAAAACCTGCCAGCATCCTCGTCGCCGGTACTTCCGGATTTTCTGCCTTGGGAATCTTCGCCCTTTCCAACAAGCTCAGGATGGCCGGAAAAAGCGTAAAAGAAGTCAGGAAGGTCACGCCGAGACCAATGGTCATCATCCAGCCAAAATCAATCACTGGTTTGATACCACTCACTACCAGAGAGGCAAAACCTATCATGGTCGTCAAGGCCGTATACAGGCAGGGTAAGACCATACGTTTGCTCATTTCCATAACCAGTTCGTGTTGTTCTCGATCTGGATCATCTCTTCGTAATTGCCGATAGCGTACGATTAAATGTACGTTCATAGACATCGTCAGGATTAACATCAATGAAATAAAATTTGATGAGATCACGGTCACCTTCCAACCCACCAGGCCTAACAAACCAACCATAATCAATCCTGCGAAGACACAGCTTAGTAAAGGTAATATTACCCAGCGAGCCTGGCGAAATATACTCGTCAACATAATGACCAGAAAGACAAATATACCAATACCAAAGACCAGTAAATCTTTCTTGATAAAAGAGATCATGTCATCGGAAATCATGCCCAGACCACCGAGATGGAGTGTGCCATAATCTTTATACTTCGCCATGATGGCGCGTGCACCTAGAATATTCTGGTGATTTTCTGCATCCAGACCAACTTTGACGTCGTTATATTCAACTAGAGTTTGTGCAAGCTCAGCCGCCTCCTCCTCCGATAAACCCGCTGTATCCCTCTTGATTAATAAGCTGTTCTTCTTTTTCAAAAGACGCGAATAGTCTTCGTTTAACTTTAAACTCAAGGCCAGCATCGTCGTACCGGCATCAGCGCTTATAATCGTGTCTTTGAAAACCGGGCTTTCTAAAAGCTCTGCCTTTGCCTTCGCACGATCAACCGTTGGATCTTCCAGCGTACGAAAATTCTTCGCGACATCAGAGAGCTTGCCGCCGATTATTTTGACCAATAGCACATCAAGGATAGTTAACGCTGACTCCACTCTGGAAAGCTGAGCCAATTCATCTCGCAATGACTTGATATGAGCAAGTGCTGCATCAGAAAACAGATCGTCGTTGGGTGTAAAAGTAACAAACAACAAATCACGCGTTTCGTAACGTTCACTTACTTCACGAAATATTCTGAGGTCTTCATCATTTTCCAGCATCAGGGAATCCGATGAGGCGTCCAGTTTGAAATCCTTTACGAAATAGGCAAAAAATAAAAAAATAATGAGTAACAATCCCAATACCATTTTGGGTTTTCCCAGGACGAGATTGTCATAAGAGCTAGATAGACTAGTGAGCATTTTTTTTGGACTATTTAATAAAGAAGGTTTGTCTGATTTTTACATAATATTGCTGGGCCGGATTTTCCGTGACTCCAGTCGAATCGTCAACCTTATTTAGAAGCTGAGGACTGTGCTAGACTGGCAAAATCTGAAATCGAACACTAGGGAAACAGAGCATGATTAGATTAACAGCATTACTCTATATACTTATTCTGATGCCGACCGCAGTTGTGAGCGCGAGTGGTGAAAAGGCCAATGCCGAGCTCTATTTTATTTCCCCTGCCGACGGTGACACCACGAAATCACCTGTCGTTGTACGCTTTGGTTTGAAAAACATGGGCGTGGCACCTGCTGGCACAAACGTCGCAAATACAGGGCATCACCACCTGCTTATTGACACTGCTCTACCCAATATGAAGTTACCGATAACTAATGATGCCAAACATCGCCATTTCGGTGGCGGTCAAACGGAAGCCAGTATTGAATTGACACCGGGTGAGCACACATTACAACTATTACTCGGCGATTTTAGTCATATTCCACATGACCCCGCCGTTGTTTCAGAGCAAATCACTATTACCGTCGAGTAGATATAGCAAGCCCTGAACACGGCCTGCCCGACTTCGTCAGGTTTTTCTAAGGTAGCAGTTACTTATCTGCCAGTAATTCGATCTTGTAGCCATCGGGATCTTCGACAAAGGCGATCACGGTTGTACCACCGGCCATCGGACCGGCTTCGCGCACAACATTTCCACCGGCAGCTTTTATTTTGTCACAGGCGGCATAAACATCATCAACACCAATGGCAATATGACCATAGGCAGTACCTAGATCGTACTCTGATTGATCCCAGTTATGCGTCAACTCAAGCACCGTCGAATCTGATTTCTCTCCATAACCAAGAAACGCCAGGGTAAATTCACCTTCAGGAAATTTTCGCTCCCTTATCAATTTCATTTCGAGAACATCAATATAGAATGCCTTTGAACGTTCCATATCTCCTACTCGCAACATCGTATGTAGTAATCGCATATTCTCACTCACTCTTTAATTTGAATTAATGTACGAAAAATCTGAACAAGTCTAAAATCCTATCAGGTCGTCATACTGGCGCATGCCAGTATGACGGTTCTAGTCTATCCTTTGTCCATCACTACCAGCTGTCCGGCAATGAAGAGAGTTGAATATTAAAGTAGTTCTTAAGCGCATCTTTGTATTCCTGATTAGAATTTATAAGACTGCTTTCAATCTCCCCAGATCGCATTATTTCCAGCTCACGATCCGCCAGTTTTATACGACCCTCTGGCGTTGCCAGAGTCACCACTCTTTTGTGTGTGAAATGAGACTCCGGTGACGTTTGAATCAAATCACAAATATCTACATATTGCGCTAACTTTCTAGCTGCGGTAGTAAAGGAAAAACGGGGTAACCAATCTTTGCCACGAACTTTGAAGTAGAGTGCATACCTGTCTTCAAACTCGCCTAAACGGTAGTCAATACCCTCCCAGTTTACAATGTCATTGGCGCCAATCTTCATGGGCTGCAAGCAAGATTGTCCATTTCCCACATCTACCAAATAATCGTCATCTATACAGACAAGCAGAGCCATATGCTCAAATTCGATATTCATAGCAATATCCACTTGCATCGTCGCTGCTACAAAGCTAACGTCAAAACCAAGCGATTCTAATATTGAATGAAACAGCGTATTACTTTCATAGCAAAATCCACCGCGCTCCTGTTCAACAATCTTTGTGTAAAACTTCTCGGCGGACAGATCTATCTTTTTACCTAAATGTATATCCAGGTTTTCAAACGGGACACTATAGACGAAGGCCAGTTGCAGGGCATTTAGCGTGGCAAGCGTTGGTTCTCTGCTTCCCTGATAATTAATCCTGTGCAAACAGCGTTCAAGATCAAACACCAGCCTACACCTGAACGCCAGGTAAGCTAATCTCACCTATAACAATTTTACGGATGGTCTCAGCATACAATGTATGTTCGACTGCAAGCACACGCTCTGCCAGCGTTTCTGCAGTATCGTCCGCTTCGACAGGAACTTTTTGTTGGGCCAGTATCTTGCCTTTATCGTACTCCTCAGTGACGACATGGATTGTGACTCCTGATTCAGTATCACCGGCTGCCAACACAGCCTCATGGACCCGCATGCCATACATACCCTGACCACCATATTTTGGTAAGAGACAAGGATGAATGTTAATTATTCTACCGGGGAATGC
>WLWI01000969.1_pt1 | contig 25219 bp, 12 predicted proteins | sample 6701501 | NCBI WGS metagenome assembly WLWI01 (sample SAMN12718690, study PRJNA515312) | sponge metagenome | isolation source: marine sponge | host: Mycale hentscheli | place: New Zealand: South Island, Marlborough, Capsize Point | collected 2014-11-01 | reverse complement strand
GCTCTATGTAGTGCTAGCATGTAGTAGTTCAACAACTCTATGTAGTGCTAGCATACTTGTAGCTATGATAACAGCTCTATGTAGTGCTAGCATGTAGTAGTTCAACAGCTCTATGTAGTGCTAGCATGTAGTAGTTCTGAACCTAGTTCTTAGGTATCTTTATCTTGTGTGTGCAGGACAGTGGGGAGTGGCAGTTGGAGGCGGGGGCTCTGGTCCTGTCAGACGGTGGTCTGTGTTGTATCGATGAGTTCAACAGTATCCGAGAGCATGACCGCGCCTCCATCCATGAGGCTATGGAGCAGCAAACTATTAGTGTCGCCAAGGTGATATATGTTCTTTTTTTTTGAAGAAGTTTCGTGGTTAATTGGGCGAGCGAAGTGAGACTCTCACTAACGGGTCTCAATTTGAGATTTTGGTATATTATATATATATATATATATATATATATATATATATAATATGGCAAAGTTCAAAGAGGTCAATGCGTGTCCAACCCCGGAGGCTACTCTAAAAGGTAAACATTAGTGCGGGCGCAAGACATTCAGGTGAAAAGACTTTGAAATAATGCCAGGAAAAGAAAATAGCTAACGATAATAATTTCAGTCAGACCAGCTCGCTTGCTGTTTGTGCTGAAACACATCATTAGTATACTTGTATGCTTATTCTGTGTGTGCGTGTGTGCGTGTGTGTGTGTGTCTAGGCAGGCCTTGTTTGCAAGTTGAACACCAAGTGTACTATTTTGGCTGCTACTAATCCCAAAGGACAGTATGACCAAAATGAAGTAAGATATAGACATGAGTGTGTGTGTGTGTGTGTGTGTGTGTGTGTGTGTGTGTGTGTGTGTGTGTGATAGTAGCTTGTGTGTGTTATATTTTTCATCAATGACAATAATCAGGAGTTGTAACAGCTTTTACCTTTATGAATGTGACTTTAGTTGGTAGGTAGGTGTGGTCTCGTGTAGGTGTGGTCTCGTGTATGCCATATTCCCTGATTCTTACTGTGTTATTTAATAAGAAAAAGCGTAGCAACAAATCATAATTTACAAGTAACACACATACACTATGTTATATAGTAATTCACACAAATAATTTAAGTTTTGAAATTTGAAGTTCAAGGCAAACATAACGGAGGATAAACTGGTCATTTCATTCTTCTGGTCTTGTTCTTCAATACTTTGTAGAGTTTAGGTCCAAAAAGGAGGAGTTGACATTCTAATATGCCAAATGTATGGCATAATAATAGAATAGTATTTGCTAATATTATATTTTCTGGAGTTGATCCAAATATTCCATTATAAACTACCAATAGAAGTATTTTCAAGACCAGTAAGACTACCAGGACGATCACATTTTTCGCGTCTTTAAATCTTGGGTCTTTAATGTTGCAAGTTTTCAATGCCATGATGAATAGAAGAATGCATATGAAGATTACATATAGTGCATGTATGGAGTACACTTCATGAAGAGTACATACTCTGTAGGCTTTAAACTGCTGATGGGAATCAGTGTAGGCAATTACTTCCACTTTAGCAAAGACGGTTTGAAAGATGGAGATAACAACAGAAGGAGTTGTTAACAACAATGCGTACAAAGCTAACGTGGCATCGTGCCACCGCCAGATCTTCACCACTTGGAAATTGTGAAATAGTCGATATACTCGAACTAGTTTCATGAGCAGCACAGAGAGTATCAGTACACCTGGTACCGTCACTCCACTAAACCAATTGAATCCTTTACACACTAAGATGGCGAGATGGTTACTGCTTAAATTTCTAGGGACGCTACTTCTGATGAAGCCGAGGACGAAGATGCCCAATTTTAGATAACATCCTACGAAAGTAAGGAGATTCAGAGGAACGGCAGTGGCCTTAATGTCTGGTTCTTTTCTGAAGTATATATATAATGTAAGCATCACTGAAATGAAGACTAATATAAGTGGAAACAGAACAGCTTCAATTGTAATTAAAGCAAGAAATGATTCTAGCCGTATATCAGGAGGTATTTGATTTAGCACAACAACACTCAGACCAGCCGAGACACTATAATTGGATACATATTCCATTTCATCATTCCAAATATAAATGATTACATATCCTTTCTTCCCATCGAGCTGGTAGCAGGATTGTGAAGCGTCTCGATTGCCTGCAGATATATCCACTAGTTTATCAAAACTTGCAGGAATTATTCTATCTGAAGGAACTTGTAGAGTGTGATGTTGGAAAACTATCACTCCTTTTTTACAGGTAGGTGCAAACTTGGTGTCAAAGTTGGGTACAAGCCAAACGTAGTCTGGCCAAGTCATGCCTAGTTGCAGTCTCTTACACATCACCACTTTCAAAAGATTCTTGGGCAGAAGCACTATTATTACTCGATATCTTAACCTCTGCAGTTTCTTTAAACTCTGAACTACATTACGCTCAAAATTAAAAAGTTGAATAAAGTAGACGTTGAAATCAGACACAAAGTTAAAGTAAAATTGTTCTGCTGTATGCAGGAAAAAACTATCAACTGCATCAGTTACCATGGCTACTCTCTGCCATTTAGCATATTTTACAAACTCTAAAATAGCTCCTGTCATTAATTTCGATGAATCGTGTAATGAGGTCGAGGTTGTTAAACTATCTGCAGAATTAACTCCATACTGGTGTGCATCAACAGACCACGAACCAAAGAAGAGAGACCTTTCTGAGAAGTTGTACTCTCCTAGTTTTGTGTCTATGATTGCCGAATTCCAATTCACAACTTGTTGGCTTTCTTGCAGAGGGAAGCATATTGTAGCATTGTCCAATAAATGGAGGCTGAAGTTGGAGCAATGAATTATCTCAGCGGAAGTATTGGCTTTCTCTGTACTCATTAAACTAATACAATGAATATCACTTCCATTGAGTAGACGTACCAGGTTATATAATATAATACTAATGATAAAGAAACTCATTGTTAGTAGGCTAGATAATTACACAGTTGGACTGTCAAATGTTCAAGTTTAATCTACTTCAAAGGTTTTGTTTTTGAACAAGTAGCTAATCTCTGAATTCAGAAAATTACTCAAGGTGCTTTTTTCCCTTTTTCCAAAGTACGTAGAAGCTGTTGTTGCACTGCCACTTGTATTGTAGTCTTAACAATTGCTTATTTTATAAAGAATACTTTGGGAGTTCAAGTGTTCCAAATGTTAGCCAGTGAAATGCATATCGAGTAACTGTAGCTAAAGGAACAGGGTGGTACTTGTAGCTATGGTAATTACACCAGGCAACATGGCACCTACTGAACCAGTGTGTTAGTAACTTTGACCACACTTTACCCACATTTTACCCACATTGTTTCCCTTGTAGTCCCTGAGTGTGAATGTGGCCCTGGCCAGTCCTCTCCTGAGCAGATTTGACTTGGTCCTGGTCCTGATGGATTCCCATAATGAAGAATGGGATGCCATGGTATCCTCCTTCATCATCAGACACGCCTCCCTAGCTGTGAGTGGGCGGGTAATATAATGCAATCCTTGAAAGTGCCACGAGGTGTCTGATATCTTCCAGTAATTTTTATGCTTTTTTTTTGTATTTTATGAAGGCTACATGCACTTTATCAGCAATTTTTTTAAATAAATGAAGCTATGTACATTATACAGATCTTTTTTATTTCATAAAAGATTAGTCAGGATCTTACAGTTGCTATGCTACTAGTAGTTTCAGTTCTGACAGATATGCAGTAGTGAGGTTCAACTTGAATTGCTCATCTTCTTTCTAGCATACTATGAGCTCAAGATAGTGAAGACAAAATGAAGTTAGGGACACTTGTTTGAAGTCACACTTCAATTCAAACTTCAATGTCAGAGAGCTGCAGTCACAAGTCAAATAAAGTAACCTTTACTAGTGATGTGCTTCAGCATAAATGGCAAGCGAGCCCTTGTGCACAAGGCAATTCAAACAGCAAGGTAGCTAATTAAAATTGATTTTTGCCTTTACAAAATCTGTATGAAAATTTTTTAAAAAAAGTTACGTTTATATAGCTTGCCTGAAGTTAATGTCCTGTCTCCTCCTATTTACCTAGTTTAGGAAAACATCATTCAGTGCATTTGTTCCTAAAATTAACTACAAGTGGCGATGTAGCAGTTGACCTCGTATATTAGCTAAGAATTACTCTGTTACCTCAATTTTCCCCAGTAGTAAGTAGTGGTAGCTTCATTCTGACTATCTAACTGACCACAGTAGTTCTGATGAAAGCACTCCAGCAACTAAAATGGCTGAGTTTCAAAATTATGTATGGTGAAGGTGTTTCAATGCCATAGTAACCACTCGCTGCAATTGTTTGACAAAAAAACAACAACATTTCTAAGGACTACCGCACAGTTCAGACCCTAATCCTAACTAAAGATTTGCTTGATGCTGTATAGTAGCCGAAACAACTGTGTAAAGGCAGCTAGTATGTATGTATGTATGTATGTATTAGTTAGATTCACATTGTTTGTGCATCTATGATTAAATATTTACTTTGTGCTATTCTTTAGCTGAGCAGTAGCTGTAACACACAACACTTTCATACACACTTGTTCACTTCGAATACCAACACAACATGCTTGATTTGGACAATGGATTTACAAGTGAGACGACACTGCCTCTGAAGAATGACTGATTAGCTTACAGCTAAGTAGAAAAATTGCAACTCAAAACATGAATTTCGAATTTAATTACACTTAGGGCATGTTTAGTGTGAATGATGTAATTAGTATTGTATCTTGCACACGTACTGTGTGTTGTGTTGCGATATTAGGATGGTATCAGTCACTCACTGACAGAAAGAGAAGGCAGCACCATTTGGCCCCTAGAGAAGTTGAGAGGGTACTTTAGTTACGTCAAGTCTCTGAAGCCTGCAATGACAGAATCTGCCAACCAGTGAGTGAGTGAGAGGGAAACTGTCACAAATGTATGTATGTGTGCGTATGTATGTGTAATGTGATTATCGAGCGAAGCGAGTGAGATACTGTTAGGGGTGGACAATTGAAAATTGGGTAATGTTTGATATTATATGTATGGATTGTACGTATGCTCTTTAAACGCACACTCAGTTCCTTTTTCTCTTTAAAAAAAGTTTTTTTGGCTTGCCCCCAGTTTCTTGTGATACTACAGCAGTATTACTAAATCTTCATTTCTAGTTAGGCTAAAAACTGTGTGATAATGCCTTGAAAATACTTGTTGTTGTTGTTTTAAGTCACAAAAACCTACAGCAAACTGTTACTATAGTATTGGCGACTCTTTATCAGACTAAAAATTAAACTGCTGTTTCTTAAGTAGCAGGGTGAATTTTTGTCGGGAGCAACTGGTCACTTGGAGAGTCAGAATGGCTGATCAATTCTATTGAGGTAAGAAAGTAATTTTGTATTTGTTACCTAAATTACTGGTCAGCGGCTGCATACATAGTGTACAGATACAGTATGAAACAAAGCCTGTTTTCAGTTAAGCAGTTACAACTTAAAAACTTACCGGAGTTTCATTTCTATTCGAATTTGTGGCGGTGGTAAGTTCAATGCACTATTTGTCACAGTTATAAGCCCTACGCAACAGTATTTACTTAAAATTCATTGGCCATTAGACTAACCACAAAGGTAAGTCTTGTGTAGGTATGTCCAGTTGTGTGAAAGTTTTGTGTGTTAGAGCTTGAAAGAATACAACAAAGAAAACGTTTGAATAATGTGACTTGTTTTGTTTTTTGTTGTTTTTTATTCAAACAGTTGCGGTGAGTGGTTACTATGGCATTGAAACCCGTATACACATAATTAAAAAAACTCGACTTTTTTTAGTAGCTTGAGTGTCAGAAGTTAAAACCAGTCTAACAATTGTAGTTTTAGGCTCGCTCACCATTTGTACTCAAGCACATTACTAGTATATATGTGTGTGTGTATGTTACATATATGTATGTAAGTATGTTTGCGCATGTGTGACTTTGTTAGTATTGTGTGCAGCTGCTGAGAGCAGGGATTACATTTTAGCACTGGGTCAGAGTGCAGTGTAGGGGAATATATGTGAGTACTTGTAGAAACCTAAAGTGAGTGAAACTAGAGTAAGACACATCACTCCTGGTAGTGGGTGATATAGTGATTCTTATCATTGTGATGCTATTACTCTATTGGTTGTTATGTATAAATTGGCATGAGCTTGAATTCAATATTAGTATCATAGGTTAAATCTATTTATTTAAGGCAGTGATTTAGGGTTGTAGAATCACCATTCTACTGACTGAATTATAGTGTTTGAACTCATGAAATTCAAAATAACTTTCAAAAGGATGTATGAACAATTTTGTCATACTTTTTTTGTTTAGTTGTTGTTACCCTAATTGTGGTGGTATGTTGACTAAGAGCTGAATATCCAGCAAAGAGCATGTCTATTTAATAATTGTAATTAGGTGTGGCTACAATTCCTCTAAATAACTTAGTGTGGCTTATATCTGTGGTTGTCACATGGATCACATGATCATTGATATGGATATTGTTAATTAATGTAGAGTATTGTGTCGCTATTATCAACTTCAGAGACAAGCAGATGGCAGGAATGTTGCCAGGACAACTATCAGACTACTGGAGAGCATGATCAGATTAGCTCAAGGTAATTTTGTTAAAAAAATAAAATAAAATAAAAATAATAGTGTGATAGAGCTCTCTCTATAAGCCGCTTACCTATTAGGGAAAAATCTTTATATATATTTTAGCTTTCAGACTATTCTATCTGACGAAAAAGGCACGCTTTGTTCTCAGACTAATCATGATATAAAGATAAAACTCCATCTTTCTCTAAGGTCATGTATTGTTGTAAGTATTATCCTGAGTATGTCTGCAGCCTCTGGATTTACAATACCATTCAGCTAATACATATCTTTCTGCACTACTTCTTTAACTAGTGCTTGCAGAGTGGTTACTGTCTGAGTAGAATTTAAACTACTAGCACCCTTGCCTGATGTGACATTGAAGATTTCAAGATTAGGTGGGTACATTACAAGATGGTATTATTTTTTCCCCTCCTTTGGTAGCTATTATTACACCAATTTGAGCTGAGTAGAACTGTCCATTTTATTTATTCAAAATGTTAGTTAAATTAAAGAATATTGTATCATGCAATAATGACATTTGTTGTAGCTCATGCTAAACTTATGTGCGAGAGAGAGGTGAAAGTTCGAGATGCAGTAGTGGCAGTCACGGTGATGGAATGCTCCATGCAGGGGTCAGCTCTACTCGGGGGTATCAATATTCTACACTCTGCATTCCCCCCAGATGCTGATGAGGAGCTGGCTTGTCAAGGTAATGCTTGAGTTCTGAGGGATCGTGTGTATTTATGGTCACTTATGCTGCATTGTAGAGAAATTGATTTTACAGAAACTTGGTCTGGAACACATGATACAAGATGACATCCACCAGCAAGACAGTCCCAGATGCGCAAGGTGACTCTTCTCCAGTAGTTTGAACTGTGACAATCAGCAACGATATATTTTACCATCTTATTTATTAATAATTTTTAGCTATATTTAGGGCCATAATAAATATATATTATTCATTTGATACAGGAGAATATTCCGAGTCTGTTGGCTTAGTATTTACGCGAGTGCGTAAATCCCGCCAATCAGACGAGTGATATTCTCGGGTATCCAGTGGATAATAAATTTATTAGGTATTGCTCATGCGCGAATACCTTGGTAACAAATTTCTTGTGCGATGGCTTCTGGTTCCTCTAGTGTTCCAGATCTCCCTGAAGAAGAAACTCAAGCTTTACTTTCTTTGTTTTCTGAAGACATCACTGATTGGCTATTTTCAGCGTGTCCTGTTGAAGGAGAAAATCAGGAAATGACCGAAAAGGGAGGAAAAGAGCGAGCGTGCGAAGAAAGTATACGGCCCGTATTAGACGACAAAGAGCTTGAAGATTTTGTAGAAATGCAAAAAAACATCAACACAAAACGGAAGACGGCATCAGACTTGAAAACATGGTATAAATGGTGCAAGTCGATTAAGGAAGAAAGACTAATAGAAGACATTCCACCTGTGGAGCTGGACAGATTATTAGGCCATTTTTATTGCAAAATCAGACGTACTGATGGAAATTTTTATGAGCCTGATACCCTAATTTGTTTCCAGAGAAGTCTTGACAGGTATTTGAAAGAAAAACATAAGACCTATAGCATCATCAGAGATGCAGAATTTGCCAGTTCCCGTCAGAAATTAGTAGCCTGCAGAAAAATGCTAAAAAAAGAGGGTAAAGGTAGTAGATCTAAAGCTTCCGAATCTCTAGGAGATGATGAAATACAACAACTTTGGGAGAATGGTGCATTGGGTTGTAGTGGTCCAGAGGTGTTACAAAACACTATTTGGTTCCTTTTATGTGTGCATATGGGCATGAGAGGCCGTGACGAGCACTATAAGCTTACCTTTGGAGATTTGGAACTTAAATGTTCATCTGATGGCTCAAAGTATATAGAGTTTAGTGAGCGAGACACAAAAACTAGATCTGGGGAATCAAACAATACTCGAGCCTTTAAGCCAAAAATGTGGAGCACTCCCAGCAATCCTGAAAAGTGCCCTGTTCTGATTTTTGAGAAGTATATTGCCCAGCGGCCAACTGAAATGTGCAACCCAGATTCTCCTTTCTATCTATCTATCAATTATAAACCTGGTGATGGCGCACATTGGTATAAAAAACAGAAAATGGGAAAGGATAGAATTGGGCAGATTATGAAGAGAATTTCTACTCAAGGCTCATTACAAGGGAGGAAGACAAACCATTCTGCTAGAAAAACCATGATAACAAAATTGGCACACTGTGATGTTCCAGATAGTCGAATTATGCAATTGTCTGGCCATAAAAATGTTCAGAGTTTGAATTCATATAAGCAAGCTTCGCTCAAACAGCAACAACACATGTCACACATACTGAGTTCATACAAAGATATAGAACAAATGAAGGATAAAGAATTCTCTAAAAATGATGTAGCCTCCAATTCAGCGATGCCATTAGGATTATTCCAAGGAGCAAATATCTCAAACTGCACCATTAATATCAACTGCAATACAAACAACACAGCTACACACTCACAATTGAACTGACACACAAACACACAAACAACAGCAACAAAGTAACACTTCATATAATATTGTAGCTAGATATAATAGATATATTAGTTGTCATAATCACATCAATTTTATTAATTATAAGCAATTACAAATGATTTTACAGCTAAAACATGGTGAACAATTCTATAACCAGGGGGACGTAATAACCCAACGTAATAAACCATAAACCTGAAAACAATTACAATGTGGTACTGAGTACATCAAACTAATTGAAAGTTAAATACTTTCATCAAGGACCCAATTTCCAAACTTGTATGACTAACGTAATTAATACATTCTTTAATGTTACTAGTAGACCAGTCATAACTGTTACCACAAGTCTTTACTATTACAAAACATGTTGAAGCAGTTTTGATTGGATGATATTGATAATAATATTAAACTATAAACAGATAATCTGGTTCATCTTTCCCAAATCTATGTATAGTAAGCAACAGAGATTGAATACCACAGAAAATAACATCTAATTACCAAGAGCAAACTGTTAATATAATGTGGAAGTACACCTTCTTAATACTATTATCAATAAGTGGACAAGGATTTGGTGAGTTTTAATCACTTGGGGGGGGGGGATATTGTCATTTCAGTAATGTGTTATTTTTGTGGTGAAGTTTTTCTTGGCCCTTAACACCCCCAACTCCCCACTGCTTAATTTGAACCTAATGAATCTGATTCAATTTGATAAACAACTGACTGTTTGCAACTAGAATGTGCTAATTAAGCTAGTACTTTATCTATTGAATCAACTTTAGGAAATGGATTTCTTGTCACTAGTTTCCCTTATCCTTTCTACTTCACTACTGGGTATAGAAATAATTCTTTCTTGCCACCTACCAAATGCTGCAGTTTTCAGTCACTGGACAAATCCTTCTGGCAATTCCATCTCTGCCTCTGCTGGAAGATTCGTGGTAGACACTATTGGGCTCATAAAACTCTTGAAAGTGAAGAACAGCACTCAGTTAGATGGAGGAACTTACACATGCTATATTAGTAAGCATATAAAATTATTTATCACTGTTATTTTCTGAGAACAACAAGATTCAGAATAACCTTTTTTACATATCCAATACTATTTATATTTAATAATAGTACTCATATCAGCTGCTCTAGACAAATAGTTACTAAAACTGACTTAAATATGTACTATACTATTCTAGCCTCATTACTGTTTCTTGTTGCTCTAACCTTAAATTTCAGCCATAAATGGATTAATGGAGTCAAAATCTATAGAAGCTAATTATGTTGATTTGATTGAAGTGCATTCTTCTAATGAGAATGTGACAGCTTATGTTGGAGACTCCCAAAAGTTCTCCTGTAATGCTTCCAACACTTTATCACGCCAGTGGCAGTATAAAAATGGCTCATCACGTCCAGTGGGCCTGAGGAACACAAGCAATGGCAGGATCAGCATCACGCCAAAGTTTGAACTTCTTTTGACAAATATTACTGTTCATGATGAAGGAATCTACCAATGTTACTTGTCTAGTAATGTCGAAGTTATATATCTTGTCCATTATCTCTCTGTTCAAGGTAAATGTAGATTGGGGACTAGAACGCAATGCTTAACTTAATTAGGTGTGGTTATTATTGAATGATAAGTGGTAGGGAACACAATGAGTACTTATCAACTTCAAAATATTCAACTTTAATCACCTCATCAAATAACATGCAATTTATTCCAACCATTTATAGAAACTATGAAAAAATCTTCACAATGAAATTAAAAAACAAACGACAAAAGGCAACTGTATTGCATAATGTGAATGCACACTTAGATATAAACAAAACAGCTAAATTTAAGTTTGTATTTCTTAACCTTTAGAATTATAGTCATTAGCTAGTTATAACTGGTACAAAAACTGCAAGTACAACTGAAAGATAAACAAGAAAATTTACCAAAAAGTGATGAAAAGTGTTTATGTCATTCTCAGTCTCCTTATTAGGACATCCCACAATGAGAAAATGATGTTCTGGTATCACCAAACTTTTGCTAAGCACTCATTATTACTGGAGAATAACTTAAGTCTTTCACTGGCTGCTTACCTAAGTGAACTATATGTTGCAAACTGTTGCCTAACTAAATAACCAGTTGTAAAACCCATACCAACCAGTTACGTAACCGTCTAACGGTCGTGCATCTGTACAGAACGTATATTGTTCTTCTTTTGTTGTTACAATTATGGGTAAAGGGAATTAATCATAGTAAAAATAATTACAATTTTGTACTCATTGAAGTGGAATAACTGTATAAGAGATCACTTATATCAACATTTCTTTTCAAAAAATTACAGTAGTCAAACCTAAAACCACAAGCACAGGAGCAAATACAATGGAGATTGCAACCAATGTTAGTAATCCTTTAATTCCTGGAGTCTCTACTTTTAATGAAAATAATATCTCTTCAATCAGCAGTAAGTTTATTATATAATAGTCTATTCAATAATATATAATAATTGTAAAGGGTACAAATGTGGTATACACAATTTTGGTGTTGAAGCTTAGAACACAATGTAAATTAGAACAGAGCTAGATTTATTGTACACTGCCACCAGGATATGGTTAACTAGTAAAGTTGTGTGAAGTTTTCTTAAAGATTAAGCCCCCACAAGTCCCCCAGGTTTGCCGTACTGGACAGTCTGTAGAGTGGATATTTAGCTTCTTGTGTCAAAATTGTAACCTCTGTTTCAATAGCAACTCTTAAACTCTAAATAACTGAGTTGGTATGTGTGTGGTATGACATAAAAACTAGCATGAAAAGACTGCAACATGAAAGTGCTAATTATTTAGTTCTTTTAATTCCTCAAGATTTCTCAGGACTACTATACTGCTCCTCCAATTTTCACTGTTTCCACAGTGTACAATTCTACAAACATTTTTTCCATAGGCTTATAATTTAACTCATTTCTTATTTTGTGATTGGTTGTCTATTATTGTAGTTAAAGCAAACTCCACTACTGATGCTCAATTCTATCTACAGACATATGTGCTTCTGTCTGTGATGTCAGCAATCAATGTGATGCTCTTGTTACTTCTGGTATCAACAATTTATATAATAAATGATCTGAAAGTTGTTAGTTTTGTGAGGACGAGACAACATCAAAAAAATCAAGAAGGAATCTATGAACAATTGCATCATAAAGTATCTGCTACAAGTACTTCCATAAGAGAATAAACAGGAATTGTCATATCCATTAATTTGGTAGCTGTAGTGTTAATTTTTTTCTGTTGCTATTACCAACTTATAGCTATATTTAAATACCTAAAATGTAATTCAGCACAATTAAATTGGTTTAAAAGTTTAAATTTATGCTGTTGTTATTTTAGTTATCAATAATAAGACTTAAATAATAGGATGTTTGTTGGTGTAAATTAAATCTATGCTAAAACATGAGCTAATTCTAAGTGGCTAGCTAAAAAAAGTAGCTATTCTAGTTTTGTAAGAAATTTGACTAAATGCAGAGAAATGCTTATATAAATATTTTAATATGCCATACTAAATGTTAATGGCCACTTTTTGGTACTATCTGTTAAGGCACTTTAGTTAGGCAACATTCACACTATACCTGGTAAAGTAAACAAAGAAAGTTTTTATTTTTCACTATATTAAAGGTGATAATGTGATACTCTTTGGAACTGTTTGCTTTCATGAACACTAGCTACTGATGGGGACACACGACATTTTCTATAATTTGGGATTAACACTAAGTATTCCCTTGTCAGTACTTCCAGAATAAACACTTGTCTCTTAGTTGGGAACTCAATGGCAGTTAACTAGAAGTAGATCATTCCTGGTGCAACATTGTCTAACATTCGATTAGTAAGTTTTTGACTGTATTAGGAAATGAATAAGAAATCAATGCTTGAGTTGTTTGCATATTTGAAATTAATGATTTTTTTCTCGCTATCTAAACAGCTACACGTGATGACACAGGATGTGTGCATACTATGATAGATAACACTTATTTAGTGCCCTTGAATTCTTAGAAGGAGTGTGACAAATTTCTTTATGTGCATCCAGGTGAGCCATATCTGTCATCTATTTCAGGTACTCCTTGACAATAAGAATGACCTTCAAAAAGCAAACAAACAAACATGTCATATTGTGGATTTTTATTCATAATCTAATTATGGGTAAGATATTAGTCAGCCCCTCTCCCCCCCCCCCCTTCCCCTTCCAACCAAGTTTATTGAATTTGTCAGAATGTACCAATACATTTAATACAGTTCATTGGACAACTGCATGTTAACCGCTGATCTTCATTTGTAAATTAATATCCAAATCATTTCAATTTACTTTTTAGATCTCATGAGGAAAACTGTCATTTGGCTAGCCTGTACTCTGTTGTGTCAACATGAAGAAATGATATAATTGTCAAGGGAACATGACATGTAATTGTCTTTATAGAAGTAGGCATTCCATGAAATTGGTAGAGCTCAACAAAATGGTAAAGAATAGTAAGACCACCTTAATTACTTAACTACAAAAAAAAAAAAAAACAAGCTATGTTGTCAGGCTTCACACGTAACTAGACTCAATCACTCTGACTGATATGTATTGTAATGGTGGGCTCTCAGAAACTTTTAAGTGATTGTCATGTATGGCATGACTCCACTGGATATATTTACCTTTTTGAGTCTAGCTCAGTTCACTTTTGTAAATACAGTCTCACTGCTTTAATTGGATAAAACAAAAACCAAGTTATTTGCCAACTTAAGCAGAAATGGTAGAGAACAATTATCCTAGAGTATGGTTTTCTCAGCACTTGAAAGTACCTGAGCAAAGAGCCTATGCATTAAATAAATGGCTGTTGGACCCTTAAAATAAACAAGGGAAATTTACTCTTTTTTCTGATGGTATACTCAATTATGAACTACTAATGCACAAGCAAAATAGAGGGAACAATCATATTCTTCAATCATGTAAGTCACACCTTGAATATAATGCCACCATTTCAGATAACACTCTTTACAAAGATGCTAAAACCATCCACAAACAAGAGCTATTATGTTTCTTTCTCTAATAGTAGAAAAAAAAGATTCATAATTATAAGCATCTTATGTGTACAAATGTAATGGCAAACTTTTGAATCATAGCCAATTGTAGCATAATGCATTAGTAAATTGTGTCCATCCACTTTAAAAAAAACTTCACAAAAACACTTTTTTCACTTCATGGAAAATATTTTTCATGAGTTTGTTTTTAAATTACACATTGCAGAAATACAGTTTGTGAGAAATACTGCTTTTAAAATATAGCTAACACCAATGGTGCAAAATATCAGTATTTCAAGCCCAGCCGCACCTTCAAATAATTATTGAGACTGGAAATATGCTGACCCAGATTATGGAAATATATAGCAATGAGAATGTTTAAGCATTTCTGAGATATAGTAATTTCTAATCGCCTGATACTTTATAAGCTGTCTCCTGTTATTACTCCAAGCAAACAAATATCAAAAGAAAAAACATTACATATGATACTGCTAGGGTAGGTGGACTAAATTGTTGTTGCTTGGTTGTTGTTTTTTAATAAGTCAAAACAAAATTATATTGACATGTTAAATTCAGCTATGATGTGCCACCTTTTAGAGATTGACTTTTGACAGAAGAGCATGGTGTAAAAAATATTGTAGCTACTTGTATTTATACCAACACTATCTTCCACAGGGAGAGGTTAATTACAATTCAATTAGAACTTATACAAGGGGAATGGCACAATTTATTATACTTTGATTTTCTATTTGTATGTATATCCATATATATATATAGCCTAGAGTTTTTAATTAAACAAGTGAAAAATGACAATGTTTATAGTATTGCAAGCAGCCAGCCCATATACTACCCTTAGTAAAAGTGGAAATCAAATTGTAGTACGTTGCTTCCTTCAAACAAGACTTTCTCAGCTGATAACGGCCGCTACCAGATAGTAAGGCATAATGAGTCTCAAGTCACTCTTACAGTCAGGAATGCCACAGCATCAGACTACAGTGGAACTTACCACTGTACAGTCAGTAAGTAATAACTAAATGGTTTCCTGGGTAAAGCAACTTCGAAATTGAGTGGCAAATCAAATCAAGGTGACTATCCATAAAAAATATAGCTACTTAGCTAATGTGGTATGAATGAAACTGAAAATGATGACACCAAGTATGACACATGTAGATCTTCATTTGTTACCAAGTGACAAAAGTGCCTGAGGTATCTTATTAAAATGTATTGCAGTAACTATGATTTCTATACCAACTAACTCATTGACTTGATATATAGGGTTTTAAGCGATTTTTATTTTAGCTATGAATTTCATTTTCCAACAGGTACGACATTTATTATTCAGCAGAGAATCTATTTTTTGTCTGTGATGATCCAGATGAACTGTATACTTTTGTTCTTGCTTGGTCTGACCATCATGGATCTGAAAACAGTTTATTTTATGCATAGAATGTACAAGTGAACTCAAGAATCTATACTAAATGATGTCATCACTTACATCAAACCTAGCTAGTCATTATATCACTTTCTTGCTTATCAACTTCATATGTGGCATATAATTATGTATATATTTATATATGTGTGAAAGAGTGATACTAATGGTTATTGATATAGCTGCTGGTCTAGATTGTTGAACCTCGTGATACCAGTTTATTAGATATTAGTTGGTCTATCTCATTGCTGACGTACAATACTGTTTTTCTGTTTTATATTATTAATCTGTAGTGCTACTACTGAGTCTCTGTAAAACTATTCTCATGAGTTTCTCTTAGTGTTAAAATGATTGGCAGTTGTTTTATGGATTGTTTCACAGGATAAAAACTAAAATTTTCTGTGCCTCCAACTATAGGATAGTTCCCCTTTCCTTTTACATTTCCTTATGAAGACTGTCCAAATTGAATTAGGAGTTATACTGTTAAGGAAATGTAAAGTGAAAGCTGAATGTTTTATAATTAGAGACATAGGAAATTTTAGTTGTCGTTCTGTGTTTGTTACATCATTGTTATTAATTACTAACTTGTTCAATTTTCTATAATGCGTAGTTTATGTGGAGTTTTGGGAAAGACCAACAAAATTATCTGTTCATAGGATACTATGGTAATTGTTGTGATTTATCATAAAACATTTATCTGAAGTACAAAAGCTATAACTAAAATGATAAGATTGTCATGAAAATGATGTCTCTACAGAAGTAGCATTCACTGAGATCTGTACACATGGAAATGGTGAGGATAGACAACATAAAATTGAGAACTTAATTACTTCACTACAAAACTATTAGAAGTATTATGTCATGCTTACTTGGACAAAACAAAGGAGGCTGAGGGACTCTCCCATCCCCCTCCCCGCTTTCTCAAAAATCATTGAAGGAAGAATTGAGCCCCTTAATATATTGCATCATTAGGAAAAGGTCTATGTCCATTAGATCATCTTGATACACTGCATACTCTTGCCAGATATAACCATCCTAAACCTCAAAACAACTAAATGTGGTACTGAGTATATCAAACAAATTGAAAGTTTAATATAATAATACTTTCATCAAGGTCCTAATTCCAAACTTGTGTGACTAACATAATTAATATATTCTTTAATCTTAATAGTAGACCACATGGGCATAAGAAAATGATTTAGAATGGGAGTAGGGGGGGCCCTGCCCTCCTGTCATGAGACACAGGGGGGGGGGGGCTGGCACATGTGCCCCCCCCCTTTCCTATGCCAGCGGACCAGTCATAACTATGACCACAAATCGTAAACATTATCAAACATTCATACATGTTGAAGGAATGTTGATTTGATAATATTGATATGTGAAACTATAAACAAATAATTTGGTTCATCTTTCCCAAATCTATGTATAGTAAACTACAGAGGTTAAATACCTAAAAAAAATAACTGTGATATATTTATAATCACCGAGAGCAAATTGTTAAGATAATGTGGAAGAACTCTTTCTTAATATTATTATCAATAAGTGCACAAGGATTTGGTGAGTTTTAATCATTTGGAGGGGGGGAGAGGCATTGTCATTTCAGTAACTTGTTTTGAGTGAAGTTTTTCTTGGCTCTTAGAACCCCCAATATCTTACCACTTAATTTGAACACTATTGAATCTGATTCAAGTTGATAATTAAAACTGTCTCATAGACAAAAGAATGTTTGAAATTAGAATGTGCTAATTAAGCCAGTAATTTATCTATTGAATCAATTTTATATAGGAAATGAATTTCATGTCACCAGTTTCCCTTATTCTTTCTCCTTCACTACTGGCATAGAAATAATTCTTTCTTGCCACCTACCAAATGCTGCAGTTTTCAGTCACTGGACAAATCCTTCCGGCAATTCCATCTCTGTCTCTGCTGAAAGATACGTGGTAGACACTATTGGGCTCATAAAACGCTTGAAAGTGAAGAACAGCACTCAGTTAGATGGAGGAACTTACACATGCTATATTAGTAAGTATATGAAATTATTTATCACTGTTATTTTCTGAGACAAAAAGATTCAGAATAACCTTTTTTACATGTCCAATACTATTTATATTTAATAATATACTCATATCAGCTGCTCTAGACAAATAGTTACTAAAACTGACTTAAATATGTACTATACTATTCTAGCCTCATTACTGTTTCACTCCTGTAATGCTTCCAACACTAAATTTCGCCGGTGGCAGTATAAAAATGGCTCATCACATTCAGTGGTCCTGAGTAAGACAAGCAATAGCAGGATCAGCATCACGCCAAACTTTGAACTTCTTTTGACAAATATTACTGTTCATGATAAAGGAATCTACCAATGTTACTTGTCTAGTCATGTTGAAGTTATATATCTTGTCCATTATCTCTCTGTTCAAGGTAAATGTAAATTGGGGAATAGGTTTACTATATGCAAAATAGCACAATGAACTTAACAGGTGTATGATTGAGTGATAAGTAGTAAGGAAGTCATTTGAGTACTTGTCAACTACAAAATATTACACTGCAATCACCTTATCATATAACATGCCGGAAATAGTCACAAATACAATTTATTCCAACCATTTTTAGAAACTATGAAAAAAATCTTCATAATGATATTGGAAAGCACACAACAAAAAAGCAACTGTATTGCGTAATGTGACTGCAATCTTAGATATAAAAAATACAGCTAAAGAATTATAGACATTAACTAGCTATAACTGGTACAAAAACTGTAATGTAAGTGCAACTGAAAGTTAAAACAAGAAAATTTACTAAAAAGTGATGAAAAGTGTTTATGTCATTCTCAGTCTCCTTATTAGGACATCCTGCAATAAGAAAATGATGTTCTGGTATCACCAAACTTTTGCTAAGCACTCATTATTACTGGAGAAAAACTTAAGTCTTTCACTGGCTGCTTACCTAAGTGAACTATATGTTGCAAACTGTTGCCTAACTACTAAATAACCAGTTGTAAAACCCATACCAACCAGTTACGTAACCGTCTAACGGTCATGCATCTGTACAGAACGTATATTGTTCTTCTTTTGTTGTTACAATTATGGGTAAAGGGAATTAATCATAGTAAAAATAATTACAATTTTGTACTCATTGAAGTGGAATAACTGTATAAGAGATCACTTATTATCAACATTTCTTTTCAAAAAATTACAGCAGTCAAACCTAAAACCACAAGTACAGGAGCAATTACCATGGAGATAGCAACCGATGTTAGTAATGATGTTTATAGTTCATCGTTGGATCCAATAAATCGGTCATCAACCTTTATGGTTTACCTTTAATTCCTGGAGTCTCTACTTTTAATGGAAATAATATCTCTTCAATCAGCAGTAAGTTTATTACAAATAGTCTATTCAATAACATATAATAATTGTAAAGGGTGCAAATGTGGTATACGCAATTTTGGTGTTGAAGTTTAGAACACAATGAAAATTAGAACTGAGCTAGATTTATTGTACACTGCCACCAGGATATGGTTAACTAGTAAAGTTGTGTGAAGTTTTCTTAGAGATTAAACCCCCCACAAGTCCCCCAGGTTTACAGTACTGGACAGGCTGTAGAGTAAATATTTAGCTTCTTGTGTCAAATAGTAATCTGTTTCAATATAAACTCTTGAACTCTAAATAACTGAGTTGGTATGTGTGTGGTATGACATGAAAACTAGCATGAAAAGACTGCAACATGAAAGTGTTAATTATTTAGTTATTTTAATCCCTCAAGATTTCTCAGGACTACTATACTGCTCCTCCAATTTTCACTGTTTCCACAGTGTATAATTCTATCCATAGGCTTATAATTCAACTCATTTCTTATTTTGTGATTGGTTGTCTATTATTGTAGTTAAAGCAAACTCCACTACTGATGCTCAATTCTATCTACAGACATATGTGCTTCTGTCTGTGATGTCAGCAATCAATGTGATGCTCTTGTTACTTCTGGTATCAACAATTTGTATAATAAATGATCTGAAAGTTGTTAGTTTTGTGAGGATGAGGCAACAACATCAAAAAAATCAAGAAGGAATCTATGAACAATTGCATCATAAAGTATCTGCTACAAGTACTTCCATAAGAGAATAAACAGGAATTGTCATATCCATTAATTTGGTAGCTGTAGTGTTATTTCTTTTTCTGTTGCTATTACCAACTTATAGCTATATTGAAATACCTAAAATGTAATTCAGCACAAGGAGATTGGTTTAAAAGTTTAATTTTATGGTGTTGTTATTTTAGTTATCAATAATAAGACTTAAATAATAGGATGTTTGTTGGTGTAAAATAAATCCATGCTAAAACATGAGCTAATTCTAAGTGTTTACCTAAAAAAGTAGCTATTCTAGTTTTGTTTTGAAAAAAATGTAAGAAATTTGACTAAAAATGCAGAGAAATGCTAATATAAATACTATATAGAGGTGATAATGTGATATTCTTTGGAACTGTTTGCTTTCATGAACACTATCTTCTGATGGGGACACACGACATTTTCTATAATTTGGGAATAACACTACGTATTCCCTTGTGAGTACTTCCAGAATAAACACTTGTCTCTTAGTTGGGAACTCAATGGCATTTAACTAGAAGTAGATCATTCCTGGTGCAACATTGTCTAACATTGGATTAGTAAGTTTTTGACTGTATTAGGAAATGAATAAGAAATCAATGCTTGAGTTGTTTGCGTATTTGATATCTTTTAAGACTACAGATAATATGACCAGCAACAGGTGATTTAAATAGCTTGTTGACATAGCTACCTAACTTTCCAAGTTTAGAAATGATTTTTTTTTTCGCTATCTAAACAGCTACACATGATAACACAGAATGTGTGCATACTATGATAGATAACACTTATTTAATACCCTTGAACTCTTAGGAGGAGTGTGACAAATTTCCTTACGTGCATTCAGGTGAGCCATATCTGTAATCTATTTCAGGTACTCCTTGACTGTAAGAATGACCTTCAAAGGGCAAACAAACAAACGGGTCATATTGTGGATGTTCATTCAAAATCTAATCATGGGTAAGCAAATAATAGATATTAGTCATCCACCCCCCCCCCCCCTTCCCCTTCCAACCAAGTTTATTGAATTTGTCGGAGTGAGTTTTAATCACTTGATGTGTGTGTGTTTGTGTGTGTGTTTGTGTGTGTGTGTGGGATGGGGGGAGGGGGTTAGGGAAGCATTGTCGTTTCAAAAACTTGTTATTTTAGTGGTGAAGTTTTTCATGGCCCCTTACAACCCCCAACTCCCTACTGCTCAATTTGAACCCTATTGAATATGATTCAATCTGGTAATTAAAACTATCACATAAACAACTGACTGTTTTAAACTAGAATGTGTTAATTAAGCCAGTAGTTTATTTTTAGGATCAACTTTAGGAATTGGATTTCATGTCACCAGTTTCCCCTATCCTTTCTACTTCACTACTGGCACAGAAATAATTCTTTCTTGCCACCTACCATATGCTGCCGTTTTCAGTCACTGGACAAATCCTTCTGGCAATTCCATCTCTGCCTCTGCTGGAAGGTTCGTGGTGGAAACTATTGGGCTCATAAAAGGCTTGAAAGTGAAGAACAGCACTCAGTTAGATGGAGGAACTTACACATGCTATATTAGTAAGTATATGAATTATTTATCACTGTTATTTTCTGAGAACAACAAGATTCAGAATAACCTTTTTTACAAATCCAATACTATTTATATTTAATAATATACTCATATCAGCTGCTCTAGACATTAGTCACTAAAACTAACTTAAATATGTACTTTATTGTTCTAGCCTCATTACAGTTTCTTGTTGCTCTAACCTTAAATTTCAGCCATAAATGGATTAATGGAGTCAAAATCTATAGAAGCTAATTATGTTGATTTGATTGAGGTGCATTCTTCTAATGAGAATGTGACAGCTTATGTTGGAGACTCCCAAAAGTTCTCCTGTAATGCTTCCAACACTATATTTCGCCAGTGGCAGTATAAAAATGGCTCATCACGTCCAGTGGGCCTGAGTAACACAAGCAATGGCAGGATCAGCATCACGTCAAACTTTGAACTTCTTTTGACAAATATTTCTGTTCATGATGAAGGAATCTACCAATGTTACTTGTCTAGTAATCTCGAAGCTATATATCTTATCCATTATCTCTCTGTTCAAGGTAATTGTAGATTGGGGACTAGAACGCAATGCTTAACTTAATTAGGTGTGGTTATTATTGAACGATAAGTGGTAGCGAACACAATGAGCACTTATCAACTTCAAAATAATCAACTTTAATCACCTCATCAAATAACATGCCAGAAATAGTCACAAATGCAATTTATTCCAACCATTTTTAGAAACTATGAAAAAATCTTCATAATGATATTAAAAAACTAACAACAAAAAGCAACCTGTATTGCATAATGTGAATGCACACTTAAATATAAACAATACAGCTAAATTAAGTTTGTATTTCTTAACATTCAGAATTATAGACATTAACTAGCTATAACTGGTATTATAGCCCGTTACCCGAGCGACCGCGCTTGTCGTTAAGAACTATAAATTCGATACAGTCTGGTATGCTCGTAAGAAAATGTATTAGCGGGGAAAAGTCTGATATAGTTCTTAGCAACCATAATTATGATAGAAGGCAGATCAAAGCAAAATAGAATAATGAAGAGTGTTTGGGTACTTTAATATAATTACTAAGATAGCTAAAGCTATACTTTGCTCGTTGTTTATGTTTGGGCTATAAAATAGTTATAAACCAAAATCATTTGGTTTGTATTGCGATTTATAAATCGCATACAAACCTCAATTTTGGTTTATAACTATAACCAAAAACTGCAAGTGCAACTGAAAGATAAACAAGAAAATTTACCAAAAAGTGATGAAAAGTGTTTATGTCATTCTCAGTCTCCTCATTAGGACACCCCACAATAAGAAAATGATGTTCTGGTATCACCAAACTTTTACTAAGCACTCATTATTACTGGAGAATAACTTAAGTCTTTCACTGGCTGCTTACCTAAGTGAAATATATGTTGCAAACTGTTGCCTAACTACTGAATAACCAGTTGTAAAACCCATACCAACCAGTTACGTAACCGTCTAACGGTCATGCATCTGTACAGAACGAATATTGTTCTTCTTTTGTTGTTACAATTATGGGTAAAGGGAATTAATCATAGTACAAATAAATACAATTTTGTACTCATTGAAGTGGAATAACTGTATAAGAGATCACTTCAACATTTCTTTTAAAAAAATTACCGCAGTCAAACCTAAAACCACAAGTACAGGAGCAATTACCATGGAGATTGCAACCGTTGATAGTAATCCTTTAATTCCTGGAGTCTCTACTTTTAATGGAAATAATATCTCTTCAATCAGCAGTAAGTGTATTATATAATAGTCTATTCAATTACATATAATAATTGTAAAGGGTGCAAATGTGGTATACACAATTTTGGTGTTGAAGTTTAGAACACAATGTAAAATAGAACAGAGCTAGATTTATTGTACACTGCAACCAGAATAGTTAGCTAGTAAAGTTGTGTGAAGTTTTCTTAGAGATTAAGCCCCCCACAAGTCCCCCAGGTTTACAGTACTGGACAGGCTGTTGAGTGGATATTTAGCATCTTATGTCAAGTAATAATCTCTGTTTCAATAGCAACTCTTAAACTCTAAATAACTGAGTTGGTATGTGTGTGGTATGACATAAAAACTAGCATGAAAAGACTGCAACATGAAAGTGTTAATTATTTAGTTATTTTAATCCCTAAAGATTTCTCAGGACTACTATACTGCTCCTCCAATTTTCACTGTTTCCACAGTGTATAATTCTACAAACATTTCTTCCATAGGCTTATAATTTAACTCATTTCTTATTTTGTGATTTGTTGTCTATTATTGTAGTTAAAGCAAACTCCACTACTGATGCTCAATTCTATCTACAGACATATGTGCTTCTGTCTGTGATGTCAGTAATCAATGTGATGCTCATTTTACTTCTGGTATCTACAATTTGTACAATAAATGATCTGAAAGCTGTTAGCTTTGTGAGGACGAGGCAACATAAAAAAAATTCAAAAAAGAATTTTTGAACAATTACATGATAAAGTATCTGCTACAAGTATGTACTTCCATGAGATAATAAAGAGAAATTTTCCTATCCAATTGTAGTTTTTGTGTTAATTTTTTTTATCTGTAGCTGTTACCAACTTCTTATAATTTTATTGAAATGCTGATAATGTAATTCTACTCAAAGACATTGGTTTAATAAGTTAACATTTTAAAATAAAAAGTCACTTTATATACATATTGTTCTTTTTAGTTTATCAAAAGCTTTAAATAACAGGAGGATGTTTGCTTGTGTAAAATAAAATACATGCTAAAGCATGAGCGAATTCTTAGTGTCTAGCTAAAATAATAGCGAGCTATTCTAGTTGTGCTTTACCAAAAATACATGTTGTTATGAAATTTGACTAAATGCAAAGAGATCCTAACGTAAAATTATTTTAAGAATTAAGAATAATTAATGTTAGTGCTTTAATGGCCACTTTTTGGTACTATTTGCTAAGGCACATTCAACATTTGCACTTTATCTGGTGGGGTAAGTTAACATAGAAAGCTTTTTATATATATATTTCACTATATAACAGTTGCTAATGTGATACTGTTTTGAGTAACTTGTTTGCTTTCATGAACACTACTGATTGCGACATGCAAAGTTTTCTATAAATTTGGGGACAGAAACACTAAGTATTCTCTAGTCAATACTTCCGGAATATACACTCCTCTTAATTGGGAACTCGGTGACCGTTAACTTGAAGTAGAGTCGTTCCAGGTGCACCCTTGTCTAAAATTCTGATTAGTAAGTTATGACTGTATTGGGAAACGAAAAAGCAATTGGGGTTTTGTGTATTTGGAAATAATTTAAGACTACATTTATGGCTGCAGAAAGTAATTCTAAATAGATTGTTAAAGTACCTAACTTTCCAAGTAGAAATGGTATTTTTGCTATCCAAATAGCTATATGCTGATACAGAGTGTGCGTGTGTGTTTGTGTGCTAAAATAGATGATGCTTTTTAATGCCATTTTACTCTTTGAATATGTGTGACATTATTCCTTGTGCATACAGGTGAGCCATAGCTGCCACACTTTCTTTAGGTACCTGTTGGTGGCAAAAATGGCCTTCAAAATACTAATAAACAAAGAGATCACATCATAGATTTTCATTCAAAATATAATCTTGCATGGGTAAGTAAAGATAGCTACGAGTAATTTACTCTCGAGATCCCTTGAGATAAACTGGCAGTTGTCTAGCCTATGTACTCCTGTTGTGCCAATATGAAGCAATAATAAAACTGTCCTGAGAATTACTATTCAAAGAGTAATTATACAAGTGGGTGGCGGCACAATTTATTGAACTTTGCTGTTCTATTTATATTGTGAGAGCTAGAGTCAGAGTCACAGGTAGCTCGCACAGATAGTTGGATGGCTCGATAAAGTAGCCTGCCACCAGGTCTTTTAAGGTCATGCCCACAGGATAAAGTCAATTCAGTTTTTATTTAAAAAGGAAGAATGGTACAGTGAGTGATCAAGACAAGGAATAAAGTAATACTGAATGTGGAGAGCCAAGTTACAGTGTTATGTGCCCTCCAACATACA
>WLWI01000968.1_pt1 | contig 25222 bp, 1 predicted proteins | sample 6701501 | NCBI WGS metagenome assembly WLWI01 (sample SAMN12718690, study PRJNA515312) | sponge metagenome | isolation source: marine sponge | host: Mycale hentscheli | place: New Zealand: South Island, Marlborough, Capsize Point | collected 2014-11-01 | reverse complement strand
ATAGACGAAGCTCTTCCTGCCCCAAGATTAGATGAGATTTCCTTAACGACGGTTGGTGGATTATTTAGCATCGAACTCAAAGGTAGTGCCGGTTTGCTTACAGAAGTTTCATTTAATGCTGATCCACCAGAATTTAACGTCGAATTGCCAGGAATCGATGTGGACGTGTTGAATACACACGCAGAGCATCTTAACGAAGTCAACGATAATCCGGAAATATTGAGCGTTTCATCTGAAATTCTGGAGAGTGGATATGCTGGTTTAGTTTTTCACCTGAAGCATGGCATGGATATGATCGACGCTTCTGGCCAAATCACGGATGAACAGGGAATTATTCTGCTTAGTCTGGTTCCTGATGCCATTATAGATAATGACCTGGATAAAAAACTGGGTCTTCCCAATGAATCAGACAGTATTCAGATAGTTGACAGGAAGTTAAAAGGCATCACTATTAGTGAAGTTGGCAAAAAACTATCTCTCTCATTAGAAGGCACTGAGGGCACCGAGGTTAATGCCTACGTTCTTAATAACCCACCACGCTTAATGCTGGACTTTATGGGATGGAAACCTGAACAGATATATGATGCAGTAGCCAGTTTTAAACCAGTGCACCCTGTTATTAAAGGAATACGATATGGCGAGACACGTTTAGGTTCAGCAAGGATTGAACTTGGCTTGGCCGCAAATTCTCAAGTACTGGATACGATGGTTCGAAAAGGATTTGATTCAACTCAAGAAAGTTTCATCGTATCTTTAGAAGCACCTCAGCACCTTTCCTGGGACACAGGCGAGATAATTGCTGATTCTGATACCCCTCTTGATTTGCGTTATCACCCTGAATATGACTTTAGCCGTACACCTGAAATTATTGTACGCTCAGTAGAGTTAGAGAATGCAAGTGCATTCGAAGAGGCTGAGAGTCCGGTAAAAGCACAACAATATGAATTGATAGGTTTTTACGAGAAAGCATTGCGTAACGATAATAATTATCGTGCAGCCAAATCAGATTATTTAGCTAATGTTGAAGTTCTACCACAAGCTAGAGCAGGTTACTTTCCTGTAGCTTCGTTTGATTATGGCTATTCACGTATTCACCAGGATATTATTGAAGCGACAAATGCAGCCTTCCCAACTGGCAGTACGGGATATGGTTCCAGAAATTGGACAATGACAATTACCCAGCCAATTATTGATGTACAGGCATGGGTTGCGATTGATCAGGCAAAACTATCGTCGGAGCAAGCTAAATTAAATTTATTATCTGCAGAGCAGGATTTGATTCTTCGGGTAGCTGAAGGATATTTGACCATGCTCGCAGCGAAAGATGCGTTTGATCTGGCCGAGACTGAATTTGAAGTGACAGAAAAACAGTATGATTTAGCTAAAACACGCCTACAGGGTGGTTTAGGAACAGCGGCAAACTAGAGATGCGGAAGGTCGGGTGGCGCTGGCAGAAGCGCGTCAAATTGAAGTTCGGTACTTGCTCGAAGATGCGAAGGCGGCTCTGAAAGAGAACATTGGTGAAAATGTTGATTCAGTTTTAAGTTTTAAAGGTGACTTCGCGCCAAGTACACCTTTGCCTGCAACGGTTGAACCCTGGATAAGGGCCGCAATGGTGCAAAATCTTGAGCTACAATCGAAAGGTCTTGAGTCTAGAATAGCTGCACTAGAAATACGTCGCCAACGTTCTGGTTATTTACCTACTTTAGATATTGTTGGTTCTTATGGTCGTACTGATACGGGAGGGTCTATTTATGGTGATGGGCAAGATATTAAAGATGGCCAAATAGGTTTGCAGTTTAGAATGCCATTTTCTATTGGCCGAACCTCATCACTGGTGCGTGAGGCTGCTGCTCGTTCTAATGCGGCTAGATTTGAACGAGATCACGAGCGCTTAGCGACGGAACGAGAAGTTCGATCATCTTTCTACAGCATTATCAGTAGTTCTAAAAAACTTGAAGCATTGCGTAAAATGGTGATAGCCCAAGATAGCGCTTTGCAATTACGAATAGCTGGGTTAAAGGGTGGTTTTGAGACATCCGTCACGGTATTAGATGCCTATCGACTATATTATGCCTCTAGATACGACTTCCTGCAGGCTCGTTACGAGTATTTGATTAATCGACTAAAGTTGAAAAAATCGGTGGGTGTTTTAACTCGTAGTGATTTGGAGGATTTAGCAGCGCTTATAAATTAGTATTCATGCAGATGCATCACATTCCGGCGAATGCCGAAATACGGTATGTCACTGAATATCATGAATATTCTTTTAAGCCGGGATCACGGTGTCCTTGGGAAACATGTACTACAACAAGGGGACCAATTAGGGTATTGGCTCGTTTAATAGGATTTAAAAAAGCTTAAATATCAATAAGTTAAAAAACTAGAGAGTATCGACAAATGCAAGTAAGAACCGATTCTGCAGGTATTTTTCGTAAAAGTCTGTTATCTCGGTCTTTGGATGCATTGTCAATGAAAGGCTCTTCTGGTAGAGCTTTGTTCGATTCTCACCGCGATCCATTCCTAATTGCTGAATCACTTGAGCCTCGCTACCTATTATCAGCTGACGGCATAGTTTTACCACCTCCTTCCCCTGAAGCTGAGAATCTAAACACCCAAGACCAATCGCTAATAACGGTTGATTCTGAACTACTTTATCAGACCGTTATGGGTAATCCTGCCCTGGATGAGCCTAAAGCTTCGAATACAGAAAATATAAATCAAATTAACGAAGTCATTTTTGTTGATCGTTCAGTCGATAATTATGAAGAGTTGATCCAGCAAGCGCTTGAAAATCGTAGCGATGATAGTGGTCGAGCTGAGATTGTTTATCTGGACGCTTCCGCTAATGGTGTCGAACAGATCGCAAACTGGCTTGGCCAGTACCAGGATCTCGATGCGATACATATCATTTCACATGGTGACAATGGTTTATTGCAACTCGGAAATGCTGATTTAAGCTTATCGACACTCGCTCAATATCAAGATGATCTCAATAACTGGGGAGATTCACTCTCTGAATCAGGTGATCTACTGTTTTACGGTTGTGATGTAGCTGGTGGTGATATAGGTGAGTCTTTTATTACACAATTATCATCACTCACTGATGCCGATGTTGCGGCATCTACAGATACAACTGGCTCAAATACACTAGGGGGTGATTGGGATCTTGAATATCAAACTGGTTTAATCGAAGCGCAGGTTCTTCAATCTGAATCCTATGCTTCGGTATTGGCTGTTTTTGATGACGGTTTCTCAACTGGAACTGTAACTGGATCAGGAGATACTGTTCTAGACTTCTCATCAGTTGAAAGCGATCTTAAGTTTGAAATTAACACTACAAGTGTAGTTGTTACCTATCTGGATGATGGGAGAACTGAAACAATTACTGCAGACGATTCAGGTGCAGGTTATACAATTACGAGTGGTAGTGGGAACGATGTTTTCATTGTCAATGATAGTGCTGAAATTGCTAGCATCGATGCTGGTGGTGGTGACGACACCATTAATTTTGCAGATACTACAGATACAGTCAGCTTAATATATACGTCAAATGCCAATCCTGATCTTAATACCGTAGCAGTTACTGGTACTAATAGTTATACCATCACCGGTGCAAATGATTTCCTGGGGCATATTTCGCTAGGTGCAACAGCTGTTACTGAAATCAAAAGCAGTTTTACCAAGTGGGAAGGTGTTGCTGATGCATATTTAGATCAGGAAATATTTTCACAAACTATTCCAATTCTCGATCAGTCCGTAGGCGATTTAATTCAAACAGGCTTTGGTTTTAGCACTGGGACAGCGGCTGATAATTTGACAGATTTATTGTCCCTGGATACTGCCGAATTAGGTTCTTTTACTGATTTGCAGTTGTGGGCTACTGCTCTGGAAACTGAACTCAATACTCTTGCCGGTGCAAACAAATTTACAGTATCAGCAGGTTTATACGATGACTGGTCAGAATTACGATTTGATCTGGATTTTGAAGCGCAACATACAGTATCTCTGGATGCCAGTTTATCCACAGAGATTACCAATGCATTGGCTGACTTTGGCTTTACACTGACTATTGATGCCGATGAATTAGATGTCACCAGTAGTTTTCTCGGTGGTGTTGGAATTGGCATTGATTTAACGTCGGTAACAAGCTTAAGTGCAGCTAGTGGTTTCGCAGGATTCTTAGCACTCGACCCCTTAAAAGCAAGTGTTACGCTGGCGTCTCCCGTGGTAACCGCCACAGTCGGTTTGGATGAATCACTTTATGGATCTGGCGCAGCAGCAATTTCTGTGACAGATGGTAGTTTCTATATTTCCGCAACGGGCACACTTTCTTTTGATCAGTCAAATGCAGATTCTGCGGGACATATCAGTTTAGCTGATGTGGGGGCTGATTTAGCTGCCATCACTGCAAATACGTCATTGCTTGCTGAGGGTTCATTAGATGCAAGCTTAACTCTAGATGCCACCTTGGGTGATTTTTCATTAAGTCAGCTAGGTACTCCCATTTTGACCTTGACTGCTGATGAATTATTTACCCTAACAGGTAGCACACTCAGTGTGAATACTCCTGATATAGGGCTTGATTTTAGTATTAATGAAGATCTGAAAAATAAAATAATAACCCTGTTAGCGAAGATTGACACTGCCGGCAATGAGTCACTGGCTTTAGACCTGCTCAATGAAGATATCCCTGGGATTGGAAGTAGTCTTAATGAAATACTGGGTTTTGATACCGATGCGAGCGATGCAGAATCAATATCAGTTTTTGGTTTAGAGGATGCCGCTACAAGTTATTTTGCAGGTTTTAATTACAGCACGACTTTCCCAACTTTATATGGCATGAGTACAGCATTGCAGTCTGCTTTGGCAAGCAGTCTGACCTTGTCTTTTGACACCAGCAAAATGGACTGGAGCAGCAAAAATCTTACTGGCACTGACTTTAGTGCTGCAGTCGATTTAAGAAATTTCGATTTTAGTAATGCAACACTAACAGATGCCAACTTCAGTGGTCTTGACTTGAGCGGAGTGAATTTCTCTGGCGCAAATTTATCCGGTGTTACCTTTAGCGCTGCTACTAATCTTCGGGGTGTAAATTTTAGTGGTGCAAATCTAAGTGGTATCGATTGGTCGACAGTTGATCTCCGGGGGGTGGATTTTACCGGTGCTAATTTCTTTTCTGCTAATGTATCTGCGCCCGATTTTTCAGATAAAGATCTAACGGGTAGTACTTTCGATAATGCCGATCTGAGAGGAGCTGACTTTAGTAATTCTTCTCTACGAGGTTCTAGTTTTAATAGTGCCGATATACGTGGCGCTATTTTTACCAAGGCATTGGCGGTCTCTGATAGTACTGACTCAATCGACTGGAGTAAGGCCAAGGCCGGTAAATACAAGCTGGCTAGTGGTGTTGACTCTGCAGCGACCAAGTTTACCGGCATGGTCACTGATATCAGACTTGATGCATATTTTGATTCAAGTTTGATTTCTGATACCGCACGTTTGTTAACTAGCGGTCAAAGCACTGGCTACCTGTCACTAAGCACTTATACCTGGGATGGATTTGATCTTTCCGGATTGGACTTTAGCGAGGTTGATCTTAATAGCGTCTCAATGAAAGGAGCCAACCTGAGTGGCGCAGATTTTACCAATGCCAGTTTTACAGATGTTAATCTTTCTAACGCTTTCGTTCACAAGGTCGACTGGACTGGATTGACTGATGGCTCAAGTGTAGCAATCGTAGATGCAAGCACAGATGATGCTATTGTCATTGATAGTGGAGAGCAACTGGTTTATGTATTGGATGGAACCAGTACCGGTAGTGGCTGGTTAACTGCAGATGCTGCCAAGTACACCGCATTTTCTTCCTATGATTTCACCAGCTTTGATTTTAGTGGCTGGGATCTGACGAGCATTAATTTTGGTGCATTGGATTACTCCACAGCAGATTTTTCGTATGCAAACTTGAAGAGTGCTGTTTTTGGCGCGGCGACTTTTGATAAAGACACCAATTTCACAGGCTCGACATGGGATAGTGCAACATTCGGTGTTGCAACATTAAATGGTATTTTTCGAGGCATTGATTTTAGTGGCTTTGATTTTGCTGGCGGTACGACTGATTTTTCTGCTAGCGCGTCATGGGGTTTTGATCTGACTGATGTGCCAGATTTCTCTGGCATTGCTTTATCTGGAGCGACGAATGCTGAACATTTTCTAGCAGGTATCTATCTCAAGCAAAAAGCACTTGATAGTACTTTAACTAGTAAACTAAATTTAGATTTTGTTGATTTTAGTGGACTTGACTTCTCCGGTGTTATCTCAAGTTTACCTGGAGCTTTGGTCGAAGCAGATTTCCTGGATTTATTTCAGATGGGAAGCTGGCGTGGGGCTAATTTTTCTGGCTTGCAACTTGAAGCCAGTACGTCTGGAACCACTAGTTATAATTTTGGCGGATTAGAGCTTTCGTTCGCGAATTTTAATTTAGCTGATGCTGGTAGTGGATTGATACTGGACGGATCAAATATTAAGAGTGTTAGTTTTGACTCAGTCACATCTGCTGCAATAACTTCTGCGACATCTGCCTTTTATGATCTATTAACAGGGTTTGGTGCTACTGATATTAGTTCATTGGGCATGGATCAGGTTAGTTTTTCGTTCAGTGATGGCGACTTTAATTCAGATTTTTTTGATAGTAGTCGTGAGACTGGCTTTTCTTTAACGCCTCAATTTAATTTAGCTGCCGAAGATATCATCTTAGGTTTTAATGTCACAGCAAATATAGACAGAGACTTCCTGTCCCAATTCAGTGTAAATCTGGCTGATATAGATTCCGTAGCGGCTGATTCATTTGCAACTTTTAATTTGGACGGAACCATTGCTGGTCGAATTGTGGCTGGCATAGATTTAGATGCCGGTATCGCTATTGCGACACGCGCTGCAGATGCGCCGTTGATTGGTGCAGTGCCAGTACCTACTAATGGGGACCTGTTCTTCCGCCTGAATAATTTTGATGCAGGAATTGCGGTTGATCTATATGGCGTTAATGCAAGCGCGTCTCTGGCGGGTGATTTATTTGGCGCTTCAATTTCAGATGCTCAGGCAAGTCTTGCTGCAGCAGTTGAGATTGAATTAACTGATCCGAATAATAATGATTTGAAAAATAGAATAACCCTGTCCGATCTACAGGGCGAAACGATTGCTGATTTAATTACGGTAACACCCGACGTAATCTATTCAGGATCTATCACAATCGACGTTACTGGTGCTGCCGGTGACTTTTCATCTTTTGGTTCGCCGATTCTTCTTTTTAATTCCAATATCGATGCTAGTGGCGCGATTACACCTGAATATTATATTGACGTTAGCATCGATAATACTGCCGTCAAAAGCCGGCTTGAAACGTTATTTAATAAACTCGGTGATATAGGAACATCATTAGACGGCCTGGATATTTTAGACGCTAATTTACCTTTTGTTAGTGCTTCAATCTCAGATATTACTAAAAGCACAGATGGGCGGACCTTAGGTGATGTATTAAGTTTTCGCGATGCCAGCGATCAAAATGTACTTGATGATTATTATTTAAAGTCAGGGGCACATACCTATAGTGGTTTAATGCAGGAATTGCGTGATTATCTGGGTGCGACTGGTGATTATACCGATCTGCAATCACTGTTCCCCACCACCTATGATGATGTCGCTGTTGGGCCATTCACTATCGGTGGAGGTCTGGTTATTGATAATATCAATGAACAACAGACTGTAGATATCACAGGTGCGACCGGTGGTACTTTTACGCTGACGTATGATGATGGAAGCTCACCTGAAGCAACAGCCGCAATTAATTTTGATGCAACAATTGGTGCGGTTGAGGCAGCACTAAAGCTATTAACCGGTATTGGTGAAAATGATGTTGTCGTTACCGGAAGCGCTGGCCATTATGTGATTGCTTTTGCAGGTGCTCTTGCTGGTAGTAATGTTAACAAACTCTCAGTTGATGAAGCAGGTCTGGTAGGCGCAGGGGCCACCTCGTCAGTTACAACTGATCAAGAAGGTTCTAACACGAAGGAACTACGCATCGATCTAGATCTAAACCTGGAGAGAGAATTAGAAACACGTTTAAATTTTGGTGATGATGTTAGTAATTCAGGTAGAGAGTTTGATGTTAGCAGTGAGTTGTTGGTTAGGGCCCTGGCAGGATTTGACCTGTCATTTGGTCTGGATTTAACCAGTCTTACTGATTTAACAGGCATTGCTGATGCAGCCTTTATTGAATTCAAAGATGTAAACGCACAGGTTATTGCGAATATCGATCATCTCCGTGCAGGTCTTACCATTGGCGCATTAGAAGGTCGAATTGCCGATGGCTCAGTAGAGTTAGTGAGTATTGCCACGATCGAACTGAATCATGGCGGTAATGTGACTACCACCACACAAGGTGTTTCAAGTACTACAGATGAAGTACAGGATATTGATATTAGTGAAGCGAGTGGCGGTACATTTACACTTTCGTTTAATGCAGTTACAACCGGTGATATCGCATATAACGCCACAGCAGCTACGGTTCAAACCGCACTAGAAGGTTTGAGCAGCATTGGAGCTAGCAATGTTATCGTTGTAGACAGCCCTGCCGGTTTCACCGTAATTTTTACTGGTGCCTTGGCTGAGACGAATGTCAACGAGATGACTATCGACGGCAGTAAGTTGGTGGTTGAACGCGTCACATTGCAGGATATTAGTGCCGCCACCTCAATAAGCGATTTATTTACCGCCTCGGCGACTGTCTATGCCAACGCAATTCTACCTGTAGAGGCGAGCCTCTATGGTGCCGACCTCTCTGTTTTATCGGGAGGCTCAGATCCTACCCTGTTAATTGATTTGGGCTCAGTTGGCGCTCCCATCAATGTGCTGGATCTAGGCAGTACACTACCGACGGTGACAAAGCAGAATTTTACTAATATAAGTAGCTTTTCATCGATGGGACCTGCACAAATTGTGCAGCTTTTGGCGAATGTGGGTAACTTCCTTGAGCAATTTCGAAATTCAGATATTTTTAATATTGAAATACCGTTTACCGGTGCTGATGTGTGCGACGTATTTGATTTCGCTAATGGGTTTACCCAGTCGATAAATGATGGCCTTAATGGCGTTATCGCACTTGATATCAATGCGGCTAACGCTATTTCTCCTGTGCTTACAGATGATGTCGCATTTGATCTTTATATACAACGCGCAACAGATGACCGGCCTGCTAAACACACGATAGTTATTTTAGCATCAGAAACGAGTACTTTTACTCATATTGATGAGTTGGCGAATTTACTGACACGAAAAATTGCCGAAGTCAGTGGTGGTGTTTTCTCAGCGGGCACGATTTTACCTGATTATGTGACAAACCCACCCATTAGTATTACTGAAACAACGAAGGGAACAGCTACTGTCGATGAAGTGCAGACGGTAACTCTGAATAATATTAATAGTGGAAGTTTCACGCTAACTTACGGCACTGGTAATACAACAAATAGCATTGCTTATAACGCATCTGCGGCTACCGTTCAGGCCGAGTTAGAGCTATTGACCGGTATTGGAACGGGTAATGTATCAGTAGCATCAATAAGCAATGGTTATACAGTCACCTTTATTGGCACTAACGCTAATACAGATGTTGTTGCATTAGTTGGAAATAGAGTAATTAGTGTCGCTGATGCTGGAACGAGTGCAATTGTAACGGTAGATGAGCAGGGTGGTCAGATAGTAAATACTGTCCAGGTTTTCAATCCGGGCAATGCTAGTGGCACCTTCACATTTAAATCAAATGAAGACCCCACGGGTAAAACATTTTCACTGACATCGACAGATTCAAGTGCCACAATTATTACAGCGATAAGAACGGCACTGGCAGATTTAATTATTGGTAACACCAGCAGTATAGCCACAGATAATTTCACTGTCACCGGCAATCGTACTGATGGTTTTACTATTGAATATACAGGCACTTTAGCTGGCCGCGACTTGAGTGATGTCACCATTGAACTGACGTCAGCTGCAGCGGTGGAAGGCGTCATTTCTGTTTTAGTTGATGGTTCAACTCCAGTTGGAGAAGAACAAACTATCAGTATTGCTGGTGCGCAAAGTGGTTCGTATACATTGACATTTGAAGGTGAAACAAGCTCGTCAATACGTTTTCTCTATGCTGATACCGTTAATCAGCCAAAACAAATAGAGCAGGCACTTGAGGCATTGTCCAATATTGGTGCGGGCAATGTTGAAGTTGTTGCTGAAGATATTAGTGATGCGACTGCACCAATCTACAAGATCAAATTCATTGCTGATCTAGCAGGTAAAGATGTTGCATTGATACAGGTCAATAGTAATGGCATCGAATCGATTGAAGGTAGCATCGCTAGCTTTCAGGTTGCGACTGTCTCCGGTACTGGCGCAGACCCCATTGCAGAAAAGCAAAGTATTGATGTATATGTTGAATCAAGTGCATCAACAGGGACGTTTGACTTAACACTGAATGGCAATACCACTAGCAGTCTCGATGTCACGGCGACTGCTGCAGAAGTGGCAAGCGCCTTAAATACCGCACATAGTAGTGGTACCGACATCTCAGTAGTAAAATTAGGCGATGGCTACTGGCTTGTAGAATTTGGTGGTAGTTTTGCTGGCACTGATCAAGATTTGATGACAGCAAGTTGGACTGGACTGGACACTTCACCAGTGCATTTAGCCAATAGCCAAACAGGTACAATTTCCAGTGAAATCCAGACTGTTCAACTGCTGGCAACCTCTGGTTCTTTTAAGGTCCAATTAGGAAGTACTGGTACATTATCAACCGCGCTGTCTGGCTCAATCAGTTCCACAGATCCCGATGATATTCAGTTAGCACTGGAAGCCATGACAGACATTGGTAAAAACAATGTTTACGTTAGTGGCGATAAGGGTATTTGGACTGTTGAATTCATTAATAGCCTGGCAGGGAAAGATATACAGCAGTTATTTTTAAATCCGGTACAAACAGTTACTTTTGATAAAACTGCTGCAACCGCATTTGATATCAACTTCGATGCTACAGCACTAGGCAGCGGAACTGATATATCAGGCAATACCGATCAGCAAATAATTGATGCAATCAAATTAAGTTTAGAGACGCTGACTGAGGTTGGTACAGGTAATGTTGATGTTATCATTGCCAGCAGCAGCGGAAATAATTTAACCCTTGAAATCACCTTTATTGGTGATTTAGCGGGACGCGTTCTGCAGCCCTTGAGTTTCAAAGTGAATGGTTCAACAATGGCTGATATTGAAACTGCCGTGGCTAGCCAGATACGTGTTGTCGCCACAGAACAAACAGTCAATGGTAGTGTTACAGAAGGCATATTAGTCATTCAACCTCTGGATGTTGATCAATTCACAACATTTACAGTTGTTCCTAGTGCATCAATTGTCGGTACCACACAGACCCAAGGTCTCTCAGGAGTAACTTCTGAAATACAGAGAATTTTTGTAATTAACGCAGGCACTTCAGGTGCCAAAACATCTACCTACACCTTGAGTGTGGACATTTCAGGGACCACATATACCACAGCGGCTATAGCTTCAACGGCAACTAAAGTTGCAATACAGTCAGCACTTAACACGGCTTTGGGCTCTGTGGGTAGTGTTACGGTGGTGGATAGCGTATTGCAAGATGATGTGGTTTTACCACTTGGTACAAGTGCTTTTGATATAACCTTTGGCGGCAGTCTGCTCAATACAAATGTCGGTGGTATTACAGGTGCATTTACTAATTTAAGAACTATACCTACAGCATCAGCTTCAGTACAGACTTTGCGACAGGGCGTTGTGTCTGAAGATTCGTCCATTGCGCGTAACGAAGTACAACGCGTTAGTTTTAATAACGCGGATGGTGGTGTCTACAAAATTGTTGTAGTACACAATGATCAGGCAGTAAGCACGGCTGATATTGCCTGGGACGCAGATGCTGCAACTATAAAGGCTGCTCTTGAACAAACTGAAGCATTACCAATATTGCTCAACGGACAGGCTCAGTCCGGTGTAGACATTGTTAATATTTTCAAAACAGGTGATGGCAATAACTTTGATATTGAATTTGTGGGCCTATTGGGCAACCAGGATATTATCACCCTGCGTATTGATGCAGGTCAGTTAACGACTACGAGCACGACTTCATACGCAAATCTGTCAAAGCTGGGTTTTAATAGTGATGGTCAGGAAGCTAATGAAGTCATCGGTCTTAAATTTAATACCTTTGATAAATTTGCCGAAATATTGCAGGACTCTATTAATGATGTGCTGCCCTCAGGTTCCGGTTTTGACATTAATGCGCGTTTTGATGTCGATGCGATGGACTTTTTATTTGACATCAAATATAGCCCGGATTTGCCGCAGCTTAGCCAGAACCTGGTGCTCAATGCTGATTTCAGCCCAGTAACGATAGAAGCGGAAGGCGTATTAGAGATCACGCCGGGGGTTGATATACAAACAACCATTGGCTTTGATTTCGATCGGCCTGCAGACTTCATTATCAATGGACTAGGGGTACAGTTGGTCACGCTGGATCAACCTTATTTTGATGACACAGATTTTACAGTTGATGCTGATTTTACCCTGAAATTTGGTAGTGATACTTATGTGGTGACGGTTACCGCTGCTAGCCAGGATGACAACACGACTTCTGCCGATTTGGTCGCTGATATTCAAACAGCACTGAATAACAAAACAGTTAATACCAATGGGTTTCTTGATGGACGTGGGGTATCAAATTTAGGTGAAATTGTTAGAGTTAAACAGGTTGGCACGAGTAATGTTCGGTTCGAGATCTATATCTCAACCGATGCCGTCAGTATGGAAGTCGATGCGAGTAGTCCATTTATATCAACGCTTACTGGCGCAGAGGATTGGGCTAACGTCAGTGCGGCTCGTGAATTTATCACTGCAGTAATTCCTACTGATGGTAAATTAAGGGTAGTGCCAGGGGATAATTCCAGTGCAGTATCTGAGAGCGTTTTTGAAATTGTCGTAAATGGAGATACGGCCAACAAGTTCACTGTCACTGTATCTGCTGCATCACAAGCTAGTAATTCAAGTGCAGACGATTTAATTGACGACATCAATGCCGCGCTAGTCGCAGTAGATACATCGGCTTACGCTTTTCTTAATGATAATGGCATTACCGATCTGGGTGAGTTATTAACGGCTGCAAAAGATAATAATGGAGCATTGTTTTTCGAAACCACGGGTAAAATCGTCAGCAGTGTAGAGCTATTTTCAGATGATGTTGACCCCCTTGTTAATCAATTGGGTTTTGCCTCAGGTACGATAGCCAAAAGCTCTGGTGTTTCGCTGTTTATTCAAGATACCTTAATTGGTGGAAATCTGGTAGCTGGTGTCACTCAGTTCGAGGCAAGTGCGGGTGCATTTGGTTTTCTTGATCTGGGTATAGAACATCTGACGGCCTTATTTGATGCTGGCATCAATATTCAATTACAAAATGGTAGTTCTGGTGATGCCGGTGACCGTATTTACATTACTGATTTATTACAAGCTTCAGTTTCACAGGGTGGTCAGGTTGGATTATTAGGCCCAGCGATAGTGCGCAGTGCTGGTGGCACTGTAAATGCTTCATCAACGCCAGCTAATGCTGATGGCACTATTAATGTTGATGTTGGGTTTAAGTTGACTATTGGTACAGGTGAAACTGCAGAGGAAATCGAGTTTGTATTAACGGTAGCCAGTACTGCGGACAATACCAATCTGGCAGATCTGGCTACAGATATTAATACTGCCATCCAGGCTGAATTAACAGCACAAAGCATTTCAGGTTATGGCTCTCATATATTTGTAAATGGTACTGGATTTGCAACTAACCTTAGCGATGGAACGGAAGATACCGGTCGTCCAACCTTAAAGTTTATAGCGCCTACAGGAAAGCTAATTACGCTGGAATCACGCAGTCTGATTGGTGATTATTCTACCGGCTTACAATTTAGCGATTCCAGTTATACCAATGGTAGTCAGCCTACTGCTAATTTAATTATTGATGGTATAACCATAGATGCAGGTGGTTTTAATCTGTTACCCGACAGTGTTAATCCCAGCATCGAAATTGGCTTACGATTACAGGATCTATGGACCGGTGCTGCCAGCTTCCAGGATGCATTGGATGTTAATGTTTCAGGCTTAGAAGATCTGCAGGGTTTTGGTGAGCTCAGCTTTACTAACATAGTAAATGGCCTGAAAGTTGTCACTAATTTATTAGCGCAACTGGAAGGTTTTGATTTCCTCAACACAGATTTACCGATTATCAACAAAAGTATTATTGATATTATTGATGTTGCCAGTGATTTTGCAGTTGCAATAGATAAATTAGCAGATGACCCAGCCGCTGGGCTGGATGGTTTACAAGCGGCATTAGCCAAAGGTTTTGGCATAAGTAGTGATACCGTTAAATTAGGTTATGACGCAACGGAAAATGCTATCAGTATCAATATTCCTTACAAGATAGTTATTGCCTCAGAAACCTTAAATATTGATATCAGCCTTGATGATTTACGTACCTTATTAGGTGGTGCCGCTGGTGCCGATAATTTTGGTAGCCTGAAGGGATTGATCGATGTTGGTGGCAGTGGAACGTTGACCTTTGTACCAACAGCGGAAGTGAATCTGGATTTTGGTATCGATTTAAATTCAGGTGAGTTATTTGTTAAGGATTATGACAATAATTCAACAACAAGTGTCTTAACCGATGATACCGGTACTTTTGTTAGATTAACGGCAACTATCAATGGTACAAATTTAGCGTTTAACGCGAACCTGGGGCCATTTGGTATTGATGTTACAAACGGTACTGCAAACCTCACAGCACAGGCTGGCATATTCCTTGAAGATGAACCATCTGGAAATGCCGCAGGTGATGGTCGTCATTATTTGGGCACTGCAATTGCAGTTGAACAACTGGTTATAGGTGATCCACAACATTTGGATTATGCAACAACTGCATCTACAGATTTAGATACTCCGGTTGTGGTGGGTGATACTCAGACACTGGTGTTTACAGCGGATACGACCTTTAGATTCTCACTGGTTGTTGATAGCACCACTTACAAAACGTCGGCTTTAAATCGCTATGCTTCAGCTAGTGATATTGCACAAGCTATAGAAGATGCATTTACTTTTAATGGTTTAACTGGCGCGACGGTTAGCGGTACTTTTGTTGATGCAGCGGACCCTGCAGATCCAACATTAGGTTGGGATATTACCTTTGCAGGTGATTTAGCAGGAAAAACAATTACAGTAACTGCTGAGAATCTAGCAGGCGTGAGTACAGTTAGCTCTGAGCAATACGTGAGAGTGGCTTCCGGTAGTGGTGGTACTTTCACTCTTAGCGTGAATTACGATGGTAATAAATATACAACTACTGATATTGCCTGGGACGCAGATTCTGCAACAGTTAGTGCAGCATTGATTACCGCATTAACAACAGGTAGTAATGCACTAGATAATACCGTTCCATTATTAACAGTAGTAGACCATAGCAGTGGCTGGGGCTGGGTGGTTACATTTGGTGGCGATTTAGCGGATCGTTACATACCTTCAATTACTGGTGATGATAGCAATCTGACCCATGAAGGTGCCCTGGCTGTTACAAATATACAGTTGGGAGAAACAGGTGGGGATAATGCTAAACAACGTGTAACTGTGGTTGCGGGTACCAGCGGTAGTTTTACACTGAGTTTTAAGATCGTTGGAGGAGCTAGCCATACCACGGCAGACATTGACTATGATGCAGATGCCGCTGACATCCAGCTAGCACTTAATACAACATACACTAACGCTAGTGGTACCGATATTCTGGTGACAGAAGACACTGTTAATGGTGGATTCATTATAGAATTTGCCGGTACCTTAGCAAGTACCGCAATTGAGCCGATAACCTTTGATGTAACAAAACTTAAAGCTTCAGCTTTAGGCGCAATATTCCGTGATGCGAATGCTGATGTAGGTGGTACGGCAACACTTGTATTGCCTGTGTCCTTGAGTTTGCCACAGGAAATTGCGGATCTTATTATCGCATCAGGCCTGATTCCTGGATACACCAATCCAAGCAACCTGGGAACGCTGGAATTTCATATCACTGATTTGAAAGCAATGGTGTTAGCACTGATTGATTCAACTAAGTCTGTTACAAGTACACAAATTACTGTGTCTGGTGCTTACAACAACAGTTTTATTTTGAATTATAAGCTACCTGATATTACTCAGTATATTAGTGTTCTATCGCTCAATAACCCGCTAATTAGAATGTTACGTGATCCATCGATTGTTGTTGATGGTATCGATTTTGCGCTGAAAAATATCCAGAACGCACTTGATGCCGCTGCATCTGTACCACTGCCTATAGTTGGCGAGGGCTTAGCCGCAGGAGCTCAGTTCGTTGCAGATTTCCGCGCCGACGTTGTAGCTGAGATTAAAAAGGTACTGGATTCTACTCTCGATGAGTTCGGTGGTCTGGACAACGCGCTTAGATTCGCTTTATACGATGTCTTTACCGAGGATACTGATGGTGATGGCATTATTGATCCAGCTGGTTATGATGAATGGATCGCTGGCACAACAACTAAAGATAATCCATTTTTAAACTATCTGAAGGATTACGATGAAGACGGATTAATTACGGTTGATGATATTGTGGTGGAATATTTGACGCTGGGAGGTGGTGCACTAGCTGCTGGTACACGTTTAGGGTATACAGAAGCCACTCGCAAAGAGGATGGCGATTTAACTCCGGGCCAAATTATACCATTTGGTACCAATGCCGCCGATGAAGAAGAGGTTTTAAGTGATGCCGGTGCATTACAAATTCGTATGCATTTGGGCCAGTCTCTGCTGACACAGGATGTTCCAATAGATTTTGATTTTTCTTTGGCGGGTCTGGCGCTGGATGTCGATGCTGGTGTACATCTCGATCTGGGTTGGGATTTCTACTTTGGCTTCGGCGTTGATACAGAAAATGGCTTATATATTATTTCTGAAGCGACAGATCATGCCGGATTAGGAATTTCTATGTTGCCGGGAACAATTGAAGTTTCTGATGCAACAAGCACCACTAAACATATAGTTATTGATGGTGATGCAGGTGATTTTAGGCTCAGCTTTAATTCAGTCAAAACGGATACAACGACTGCAGTTACATCTACCGCGAATAAGTTTGATACTGCAGTTACTGCAGAGCCGACTGTCGCACCGACTACATCTTCTGTTTCTTATGCTGCTAGTCTAAATAGTACTGGATTAGCCACATTATCGACTAGTCTGCAGCAAGCATTGAACACTGCTCATAGCGCAAATTCAGCAGCAACTGATATTATTGTTGCGAATGATGGGGTGAATAAATTATTTGTTACTTTTAGTGCTACAGAATTTAGCAGCTTAGCTGATTTCAGTGTAACGGTCGCATCGGGTACGGCAACGGTCAGTGATGGTGCTAGCGCATTAGAAAAAATAATTACCATTGATGAGACGGCTTCAGGTTCGTTTACATCGACATTTTCTACAACTTCGTATATCTCTTATACAGCTGCTGCAGCCCCTGATCTGGATACATTAAAAACTGATATTCAAGAACAATTAAACTATGCCTATAGTGAAGTTTCAGCAGGAACGGACATTACAGTTACGAATGATACTGGCGGAGTATTCACCGTTACTTTTGGTTCCGCATTTGGTACAGCGATCCATGAACTAAGCGCTTCAGTATTATCTGGTACGGTAACAATTGCTGACGTCTCCGGTTTTCCATTACAAAAAACCATCACTATTAATCCAAACCAATCAACTAAGTTCTCATTGAATTTTATCGATGAGGATCCAACGACAGTATCAAGTACCTTAAAAGATAATATTCAAAGCGCACTAAATGCAGCGTATACGGATGATGATCCAGATCTTAATATTACTGTCACGGATAATGGAGCGAATACCTTTACGGTTTCATTTGAACCAACAGAATTTGCTTCATTAAATGATTTAACGGCAACGGTCACTTCAGGTGGCGTCACCATTATTGATGGTAGCACCCAGTTTGAAAAAATTATTACTATTGATGATACTCAGGCTAGTGATTTCACGTTGAGTATTCTGACTTTGCAAGGACATAACACGAGCGCAATTTCTTATAGTTCAGATACATCCACATTAGCTAGTAGTATTGAGTCCGCATTAATTACGGCTCTTGGCGGCACAACGGGAGATATAACCGTAGCATATGTGACTGATAAGTTTGTTGTGACACTAGTTAGTACAGACGCTAAAACAATGAGTGGTCTTAGCGGCGACGTCAGTAATTTCACGAAGGGAACAACTTCGCCCGACGGTGAGATTGATAACCCATGGGATCCAGATGCCGATGATGTAGTTAAAGAATTAACGCTGAGTTTTAATGCGACTCTGATCAATGGAGCAGATAAGACCAAACCAGCAACTTTACAGGCCGATGTGTTTTATGTTTCGGGTAAATTAACTGATGATTGGTCAGGTGAGATTAGAGGTCCGGATGAAGTATTTGAGACAATATATTACGCTGATGGCACCTATACCCTGTCAGGGGTGCGACATAATGAAGATGGTAGTCTTCATACGGGCCCCTATTCATATGATTCTACTGATGAAGAGAAAAGAGAATTTTCACGTACACGTTTTACCGGCCAGTTAGCGCTAGACATTGTTGACCCTGACGGCGATGGTCGTTTGACTTTTCAGGAGTTTAGGGAGACAGATCTTTCGGAAATTTTTGTAGGTAGCACGTCTGCAAAAGCTCAGGCACATTTCAATGGCGATCTGTTTATTGAAGGAGGCACGTCCTTCCCACGGATGCTGGCTGATCTGCATCTGATGTGGGGCTTTGGTGACGAGCCTGAAGGCAACCCGGTTTTTGAGATCGAAGGTTTTAGCCTTGAAATTCCTGCGACAGGCTATTCTTCACTGTATACGGCTTCCCCACAGTTCTGGATAACCGATCTGAAACTGGATGTTGGTAGTTTCTTCTCTGATTTTCTTGAACCGATATTTGGTGAAATTAGAAACATCACTGAGCCTTTGCAGCCTGTTATTGATGAACTAACCCGGCCGTTACCCGGTATTTCCAGCCTGATAGGTGGTAATTTCTCGATATTAGATTTAGCTGAATTTCTGTCTAAAACGGGAAGAGGTAGCGTACAGTTAGATTATGTCATCGCTCTGGTAAAGATGATTGATATTATCAATAACTTACCATTGGGTGAGAATTTGATTGTCCCTGTTGGGGACGTCTTCACATTCGGTGGATCATTAAGCGCTGAAGAATCATTGCGAAATGCGGCTTTAGTGGGTGCAGTAAATATTGCAGGACCTGCTATTTCTAGTGCGGCTTCAACGGTAGCAACAGCATTCCTGGATCAGTTGGAAGAGCCTAAGAATGCTCTGCGTTTCCCCATCATTGAGGATTTCAACAATGTCCTCAATTTGATCATGGGCAAACCGGTAGACCTAATCACCTATACACCACCAAATCTTGTTGTAGAAGTTGACGCAGAACAAGGCACCTATATCTACCCAGGTGTCAAGCTTGGTTTACGCGAATCATTCAGTATAGAAGCGAATCTGACTTTGGGTTTTGATACCTCTGGCATTATTAGTTATTTTGATTCTGACAATGTACTGGATATATTCGATGGTTTTTTTGTATTTGATACTGTTGATGGCACAGACCAGACTGAAGATGTTGCCGAAGTTACTTTAGATGCAAATATTGAAGTTTTCCTTGAGTTCAATGCTCTTGTTGTTCGGGCGGGTGTTGCGGGTGGTGTTGCCTTACAGGGTACACTAGATTTATTTGATCCCAATAGTGACGGAAAATTAAGGCCCTCAGAAATATTTGCGCAAATTACCTGCCGAGGTAATCCCCTGGATATTGTTGAGTTGCATCTCAGGGGATCAGCTTATATAAGAGCCTATGTTGACGTCTGGTTTATTGATTGGATCGAAGTCTATGGAAATACCTTTGTTGATCAAACACTATTTGAATTTGAATGGGTACCAGAACCGTGTATCCCAATTCTAGCTTCTGTCAACAGTGGTGTTCTTGATTTACATGTGGGTGCTGTTGGTCAATCAGTTACCGTTGATGGTCATACGGATGCTGATTATGATGCCAGTGACCGAATTCATGTTACCACCACCGACATCGCTGAAAACTATACTTTAGTTCAGACGGGTGATGGTATTGTAGAAATTACGGGCCTCCTCAATGGCAATCGTTACAAACAAACTTATACCGGTGTCACCAGTATTGTTGCTTCAACCGGTGTCGGTGATGATGTTATCGACGCATCAAAAATAACAGATATACCGGTTACATTTATCGCAGGTGGTGGTAATGATAAATTAATCGGTGGTGGTGGTAATGATATCTTAATCGGCGGTACCGGCACTTCAGAACTAATCGGCGGAGATGGAGACGATTTGATAATCGTTGTTGGCGGTACAACCACGATCGAAGGCGGTTTAGGTGAAGATACTTTCCGTTTCCTGAACGGCTGGGGCACGACAACGATTGCTGACAATGACAACACGATTAATAACCCGGGAAATATTTTAGATTTCTCTGCTGTAACAACTGCAGTGACTTTTGATGATGCTGCTCGCAAGGGAACATCTTCCAGTAATACCGTTAGCTGGGATAGTAAAACTCAATTGAACCTTGTGAAAGGTAGTACGGCAGACGATTGGCTCGATTTCTCTGGAAATGATCAGCAATTATTGATCACCTTAGATGGATTAAATAAGGGTAGTGCTGAGGACGGAACTAATGGGCTAATAAGCGCCGGTGACACAGCCTTTGATTTTGAATCATTTGAAAATATTGTCGGTGGCCGACACAGTGATGCCTTTGTGCTAGAAGATGGTGCCGCAGTATCAAGTAGTTTGTACGGTGGCCCTACTCTGACTATTGGTGTGAATGCTGGAGCAGGTTCGATTACTAACTCACGAGATATTCTTGATTTTTCACAGTACACAACTGGGATTACTGTCAATGAAGATGGCACTACCACCAGCAGTTTTGGTGGTCAGACTGGTGTCACGGTTAGAGGCTTTCACGATATTTTTGGTGGCACTGGAAACGACACGCTGATTGGTAATGCCGAAGATAATATTCTTGTTGGAAACCTGGGCGACGATACTTTAGAGGGTCGTGCCGGCGATGACCTTTTAGTTGGGTACCAATTTAGCTCAGATGGTGGTTCGTTAATAAATAATCACTCAACTCTACCTAGTCGCGAATGGATTTGGGAGAGTCGAACCGTGGTTAATGCCACACCTACTACAACCCCTGGGACTCAAACACTCAAAGGTGAAGCAGGTAATGATATTCTTTTGGATGAAGCCGGTCTTGACATAATTAACACAGGTACCGGTAATGATATCGTAGTTGGTGATACGGCATCGCTGAAATTTGATGCTACCGGAAAATTACTGGTGCTTAATAATAGCACTGCTACCAAGGGTGCTAAGGACACCATTACTGCCGGTAATGGTAATCATGTGATCGTTGGCGGAATGGGTGACGATACGATAACGGTGACAGATCTTGTTACCAGTAATAATATTATTTTAGGTGACACAGGTATTATTACTTACGCCTCAGCGGGGATTTTACAGTCAATCACCAGCAAAGAAGTCACCGACACCAGCGGTGGTGACGATACGGTTAACTTGCAGAGTGGTGATGTGATTCTTGTAGGTGGTCTTGGTGGCGATACAGTTACGATTACGGCGGCAGCATCTGTATCCACTAATTACCGACATATTGTTGGTGATCATGCGACGCTGACTTTTGATACCACGGGTAAACTTACTGACATAGTGACCAGTGATACAACAGCTGCCACTGGTGGAAGTGACACTGTGACTATTGCCAGCGTTTCTGATACCCATGATCTCGGTGAAAACATCATTGTTGGCGGCATGGGCGGCGATACCATTAAGGTATTGGGCAGTACCACTAGTCAGGACATTATCCTCGGTGATAACGGTGAGATACATCGTAACGATAGCACTGTGACAACCAACTATGCATTGAGTCAGGTTCTTTCTACAGAGATAGCGCTGGGTGGTGATGACACAATTGAAACGGCCAATGGCGACAAAACAATCGTCGGCGGCTTTGGACTGGATACCATCACTGTTGCGACGACGAGTAATTCAAAACGTCAAATCGTTGGTGATAACGCGGATTTAACATTTGATACTGCGGGCGGGCTAACAGATTTAGTCACGACTGATATATCAGAAACAACTGGTGATGATGATACGATCATTATTGGTATAGATAATGACACATCAACACTAGGTGAAAACCTGGTTGTGGGTGGTATGGCTAATGATGTCATTACTATCTATAACACCACTACAAGTGAAGATATTCTTATTGGTGATAATGGCGAAATTCATCGACTAGATTCCACTACGACAACTACCAACACCAACCTTATGGCACAGGTGCTGACAAGTAATAATAACAAAGGTGGTATTGACATTATTACCTCTGGTAGTGGTGGTAAAGTCATACTAGGTGGTTTTAGTACTGATACGATTTCTGCCGTTGATGGAGAACACCTTATTATCGGTGATAATGGTCAACTAGATTACGACACTAGTGCAAAAAACGGAATTATACGGACCATACAAAATACCGATACCGTTATTGGCGGCGCTGATGTAATTACTACCGCTGAGGGTTATAAAATCATCATGGGAGGTATCGGTGGTGATGAAATCAACGTTAATGGCACTGGGAATGCCGATGCTAGTGGAACGATAGATGTAACTGGTCTTAAAGCGGTCACTGGAACTGATCCAGTTGAAGACAAAGGACGCACAGGTCGTTATGTCATTGGTGATAACGCCGTCATTCAATTTGATTTCAAAGGTGGCTTAACAGACATTACATCAACTGACGCCATTGCGGCAACCGGCGGAGCCGATACGATTACGGTCGGTAAAAAAGATACCACGGCTGATTTAGGCTTTCACTTCATCATGGGTGGTATGGCTAACGATGTAATAACTGTGCGCGCTGATAGCACCAGTGAAGATGTGATCTTCGGTGATAATGGACTCTACAAACGCCAGGCCCTGGTGTATGAACACATTAAACTGCAAAGCACTTCGGTTGAGCAGGGCGACGATGACACCATTATTACCGGTCAGGGCAACAAAACAATTATTGGTGGTTTCGCTGCTGATTCGATTTCTGCAAGGACGATAAACGATACTGATGTCAGCTTAATTGTGGGTGATTCTGCAACACTGGATTATGCAAGTTCTGGTTCTGGATTATTAGAGAAACTTGAAAGTACCGGCATCTCATTTGGAGGAGATGACACAGTTGATGTTGATCACGGTGATGTTACTTTCATCGGTGGTTATGGCCTGGATTTTCTGACGGTTGATTCTAATAATACTGCTACACGTATCGCTATTGGTGATAACGCGGTATTAGAATTTGGTGTGGCTTCGGATACTCCGGTAGTTACTGATATTACAACGATTGATCAGACAGCCTCGACAGGTAATGCCGATACTTTCAAAATTGGTCAAACCGGCAGTATATCCGGGGATATGGGCTATACAGTATTAATTGGCGGTATGGGCGCGGATGATATAACGGTAACCGGCGCCACAGCCGATGCAGTTATAGTTGGCGATAACGTCGAATTGAGGCAGACGACTAGTAATAACTTACTGTCCTTGAATTCTCTGTTACATGGACAGGGTTCTGGTGATGTGATTGAAACAATATCGGGAACTTACGAAATAATTGGTGGTATGGGTGGCGACGATATTCGCGCCGGTAGTGGAGACGGTATAGTTTTAGCTGATTCTGGAAGTCTGGTTTTTGATTCATCTGGAAATGGCGTTCTACGTAGTGCCGCAAGTCAAGGGTTAACCTCTGGTGGTAATGATGTGGTCAACCTGGGTGCAGGTGCTGCGACTTCGGATGGAAATAAGATTCTTATCGGTGGTGTTGGCCAGGATGAACTTCAAATCCTTTCTGTGCACGGAACTGAGGCCGCACATAATGAACGTGCGGTCGCTGGTGATAATGCTGCATTCACATTTGATGTCAATGGGCGCCTTACCAACTATGAAACGTTTGATGCCGATATCTCTACAGGAGGTGATGATGATATTACCATTACCATGTCCGGCACTGCTCTGGCAGGTAATCCACTAACAGATTTTAACGTTGTTACTGGAGGTGTCGGGGCTGACAATATTAATATAATTGGTGCAACACGGAGCATAGACGTCGTATCTGGTGATAATTTAAGTTATCAACGTAGTGACGGTAGTGATGCTGATCCAGCAAATCATTATAACCATTTATTTGCCGATGTAATTTTACCAGCCACCGGTGGTGATGATGTGATTTCTGTTGTCGCCGGTGAAAAAATGATTTTTGGTGGCGCAGGAATCGATCAAATCATTACGCGTACCCAGGCTGGTGACAAAAATATTGTCTTTGGTGATGCTGGCACAGTAGCGTTTGATAACAGCGGAAACAATGATGTAACACAATTATTTACTTCAGCGAATACGATTGGTAAAGACGATACGATTACTATCGGCAGTGGCGAGAGTTACTTATTGGCTGGTTTGGGCAATGACACAATCTTTGTTCAGGCGGCTGATGATGTAGACCGTGTAATTGTTGGTGATAATGGCCAGGTGAATTTTACCGCTGGTGTAGCACAATTGGTGCAAACAACTGGTGCCACCGATGCAGATGACACTGTGTCCAGCGATTCATTCACTCTGCCGGGACCTGGTAATAACCTGGTTCTTGGTGGCTCTGGTATTGATACTCGTATCGGCGGTGATCATGTTGCAGGCAGTACATCAGGAACTGATCAATTACTACCTGGTAGTGGTTCAATTCAAATTCCAACCAAAGTTGTGAGTGTTGTCACACTTGGTGATTACGATGAAATGGGAGTTCAGGATACAGATTACACCCCGGCACGAGTGCATCCAATCACTGGACCAGTTGATCCAGGTGGTGGCACGGGGGTCGTAACTTCTGGTACGGGCACTGTTACTGAAGACACTATTCTACAAACTGCTGGACAGTTAGTTTATTCTGCACTTGCAGGGGGCA
>WLWI01000967.1_pt1 | contig 25223 bp, 13 predicted proteins | sample 6701501 | NCBI WGS metagenome assembly WLWI01 (sample SAMN12718690, study PRJNA515312) | sponge metagenome | isolation source: marine sponge | host: Mycale hentscheli | place: New Zealand: South Island, Marlborough, Capsize Point | collected 2014-11-01 | reverse complement strand
CAACTGGAAGCCTCTGTGGACTACCCTACCTGAGGCCAGCACTACATCCCGAGAACTACTTTGCTGTGGCTGCAAGAAAGGATGCACAAGACGATGTAAATGTAAAAAGGCAGCATTGAAGTGCACTCTTGTGCCAGTGGGATGGACAATGTCTGAACAATGAGCCCTAGCCCACCTGAACCGCTGACTGCTATTAATTGTTGTGATCACCTACATATTATATCAAATATTTGACCATAGCTCTTGACCAGAATGAGATAAAACCTTGATTCAAGTTTTAAATTCCTCCTTAGAGTTAGACCTTTCATTTGATACCAAACTCAAACACTTTTGATTAAGACGAGGAAATTTGATATAATAATTTCTATTTTTATAGCGTAGTTTACACCTAGAGGTCACCAAAGGTCCAATCTGAGGTGGCTCCACCTCTAAAATTTCTTTCAAGACCATGCTCTATAACCCTGCCAAGTTTCATGCTTGTACATAAAAATGCACAATAGTTTCACATATATGCCTGACTATGAGGAGAAATTGGCAACCTTCAGATAACACTTTTCAACCCACAATATTTTGAAATCCGTCAATTTCAGACAAAATGGCCTAAGTTTAATTTAACCACATTTCTTTGCATTTTTTTTCGCCCCGCAAATTTATAAACAAATGTGATGTTATCTTTTTTAGTTGGAATACAATCTAATATTATCACATGAAAAAATTATGTAACAACAACATAATTACGTTATAGTTATGTAGCAACAAATATTATGACTTAATATTATGTGGTATTTTGGGGTCTATTATTACGGGAAGTATTTCATAAAATTTTAACTCTGCCAAGAAGCATTATTATATAAAGCTTCGTTATCAATATCAGACATGTCAGGTAAAGCCACATAATCACTATAGTTGAAACCCTCAAGATGACTAGTTAGATTCACAACTTCAAGATTGGACTAATCGAAGCAGCCATCGCCGGACCTATACTTATGCAGCAACTGAACTCGCCTTTTTTTTCCTTTAAAAAAAAAAAAAAGTATTCATCATGGTACGTAAATGCTGTGCATCAACCAGAAAGAACATAAGCAATCATTGAGTTTACCACTCAACAATATAGCCAATATTTAAAAATAATTTTGCTATGACAACATAAAATTATTTCTGCAGTTTAGCTTACATGTATGTATAAGCACAATACATTGTTGAAGCCAGGATATAATACCAGAAAAACATTATTGATCATATTTGATCAATTTTTCGGGGAAGATCAATGGCAGCCACAAGATCCACAATGTACTGTTTGGACCTGCAACAGTTATTTGTGCAATTTTATAGCAGACTTTGTCAAAGATGTAATGAGCAGTACCTTTTTTTGGCCTGAAGCTCACTATTGTTTGTGTCATTACTTCTGTAGCTCAGCATAGGTAATTGCAACAATAAGAGTTTATGTAAGCTATTAATGGATGGAAAAGTTAAGCACTAGTTACTTCATTAATGAAATTGTTCATGTTGCTGAGAATAAAAAGTAAAATCACCTGCTGTCTACACTCAAAAGGAATGAATGGAATATTCATTGTCTATCTTTAAAGCAAAACCTAATGTATTTACCTTCTAAGTTGAAAGTTTACAAGAGAAAGGGCAATATATCAGCATGTCATAATGCAAGACAATTTTGAAATTCATAAACGAAATTTTAAGTACGTATAGTAGAGGCAGGAAAAGCCTGTGGCACACTTTAGTGTGCAGTTAATGACCAAACTTTCTTGGATTTTGTCTGCATGAAGTCAAATATGTGAAGAAGAACCTGTGATCATGCCAAAATCTGAGGCTAGCTAAATCACACAAACCGAAAAAGCAGTTACCAATATATTCTGCCAAAGTGTACAACAACTAATAATGTTTGGGTTTGGAGTGGTCTCTACCCTGTTTTGGATGATTGTTATTTGGTCCAGAAAGTTAACTTAGACGTGTAGTGGGCGATCCACACTACTTCACTATGGTTACACAACATGTCAACAATAACCCGTAATGAAACTAAATACCTAATACAGATATGGGTACCATGACAGCTCAGCAAACAATTGATTAGACACCATTCATTTCCAAGATCAAGACAAATCTTGTGTTGTATGTGTTTATTCATTGTAAATGGCGAGCGAGCGAAGTGAGTGAGACACAATACAGGGGTAAAAAACTGAGAATTGGGGACATTTGTGTATGTTTGGATTTTTTAATTTGACTCTCTTGTTTCTCTGTATGCTAAAAGGTTGACTTCATCCCATACTCCACTAAACAGAATATTTTGGTTTATCGATCTTTGCTCATATCATCCAGAGAAATTGAATTATTTATAGCTTTGAATTATTTTGTGTGTGCAGTTAAAACTTACTAACATACCAGAGTTTATCTTCTACATATTTGAATTAGTGGTGATAGTGAGTTAATGCGCTAGTTGTCGTGGTTATATGCCGCAAGCAACACTATTGTTCTTACTTGAAAATTCATTGTCTAATAGTCGAACCACAAAGGTACATGTACGTCTTGTGTTGGTAAGTCAAGTGAACAAGTTCGTGTGAAAGTGTTGTGTTTAGAGCTACTGCTTAGATTAAAAATAGCACAAAGTAAATGTTTAACTAACAATGAAATATATTAGCTGCCTTTAAACAGCTTTTTTTTGGCTACTACAGTAGTAAGCATGCCCTAATATAGGATTAGGTTGAAATTGAAACCTGTCGGTAATTCCTGAGAAATGGCTGGGGTTTTTTTTTTGGTTTCTTTAAGTCAAACAGTTGCGGCTAGTAGTTGCTATGTCACTGAAATCCTTTTACCAAAAACAAAACAAAACAAATAAAAACAAAAACAAATTCAAATTGTTTTTTAGCTGCTGACTGGACAGTTAAAAGTTAAAATTAATTGTACAACAGTACTTAGTTTTATGTAGCCTAACTTGGGAGGCTCGCTCGCCATTTGTGCTCGAGCATACCACTAGTCCATATAATAATAGACTTGTCTATCAACATGACAATAACGGTAGTGATGTGTATTCATACATAATTCTTAGGCTGTGCTGGGATGGTAAAGTAATAGTTTGGTAAAGTAACATCAGTATAGAGTAAGGGTTGTATTTATACTGTATTGTTTGTACAATGGATTTTCAAGTTAAACAATATCATTGCGTGGGGCGTATAGCTATGATAAACAGCACATTAACCAAAATAACTACTGTCATTATTTCAATTAAAAAAATAAAGTGTAGCAAATTTTGTAAATTCTCATTGCATCCCACAATATTTCAATTATGTCAGAGACAAATCAACTCAAAAAGGTAAAAAATTAAATTTTCTTGGAGTATACAGGTAAGAATCACTAACTAAAGGGTTTTGTACAGTGGAGTATAAGACGGGGATTGACCACCAAGTGAACACAAAAACATGAAGTACAAAGTGACATGCATGTACATAAGTCCAAACAAACACAAACAAAAAATATCCCATTTTCAATTGTGTTACTCCTGATAGAATCTCGCTCACCTATTATAATAGTAACAATCACTAAAGCTTACCAGGCATCCAGCCAGCTTCTCTTCCGGCTGCATCACCAACATACATTGAAGACTTCATGTCAATAACTACAGATCCATTCCCACGATTAACGAGATGGTCCCACATTCCCATACATGGTTTGCGGTAGTTATCCTTAGCTGTTGCTGCCAATAACAGCAGTGGAATTTCAAGCTTTAATGCTATATCTTCAACTTTCTTTTTGAAATCTTTTTTTGTGGGCTTTCCTTTACTGATTCCAAGTTGGTTGGTTAAAAAAACGATTTTGAATCCTTCATGTACCAATGATGTTAATTTATCCCGTACTTTGTTCATAAACTTCCAGTCAGTAGGACCAGAAGCAAACTTTTTACCAGACTTGGTTTCAATGATAGTATTATCAACATCAAATGCTGCTACTTTAGCAGACGGAGCAGAATGACCACGATGAAACACTAATAGAGAACCTAGTTCTTCCCAAATATTTTGTTTAAACTCAGAGGATGCAGAAGCATGCTTTGCAGGATCTATATCTTTTATAAGAGTTGTTTGTATACTTCTTGTTTTGCTTCTTTTAGCAGGAGGCAACTTCAGGAAATCTTCTTCTTGATCTTTATCATTCTTTTCTTCGGTTTTGCCACTAAACTTGACACTGTATTTATGCTTTCCTTCCAGAAGTTCTATGCTATCATTCTCTGCCATAGATGCAGAGTTTCCTTGTTGAAGAAACTTTCCATTTACAAGAGATGGTGTTTTCCCTAACTGTGTCACCAGGATTTTCTTTTCGTTAAAATTCGCAATCATTTCCACCTTAAAACACGAGTACAAGTATCATATTATTCATTGAAATTTATATAATGTTTGTTAAATTTTCAAGAGTTTAACCAGAGGCAAACACAAAACAAAACAAAAAAAAAGCCCTCAAGCTGGTTTGGCTAGTAATACTATAAAAAGCCTCAAAAAAGATTTAACTTGTGCTATTCATTATTAATTGTAATAAACATATGAGAATAGTGTTTTCGGTTTGACACATTTAATAAGGTGAACAAAATATTGATTGTTAGCTAACAGATCTACATATATAAACAAAATATGTTGCTATATATGATCAGATGCATCATAAGTACATAATAAATTAAATTGTACACTTGACTTTTGAATGCTAACTATGCATCTATATATGTATATATTATAACATACTGACGTGTAACAAAACAGATTTAAAAAAAAGGACTTCCTTGTTGCTAGCATGTTTTTAGAATATTGTACGATAACAATTCCAATTAGCTTTGTCATAACCTTAAATGAAACTAAGTATGATTTCAAGTGGACCAGCAAATAAATATTTACCTTTTTAAGTGTTACATGATTATAGTACTGCAATAACCAGTCTTTAACTAGTGAATTGTAACCATAAGAACACGAAAAGGTAGTTGAACATAAATTGAAAACTCCCCTTTTAATTTCACACTTAGAAATACAAATGCCTTGAAATATTAAACACTTTAATTTTTTTAAATTTATTAAACTGAATCCTTATAATTAGTAACAAATACTCCTTGGGCTAATTCACACAGCATCATTGAGTTGCCAGCAAGAACTCACTAAATTATGTACAGCAATAATGTTATTAGGTATAATTAAATTCTAGCATAACACTAAAAAACATGGTAAGCCTCTAGTGATCACCTGTAGCTAATGCTCAGTGCAATGGTACATACATGTATTATTGCAAAGCAAGCATTGCAATCTCAGTGTATCAATATAGTTTAAATGTTTATTGTTTAAAAGTTTATCAACATGTGAAAAATTGTCAAGATTGATGACTAAACTAACATTTTTTTTGCATTAACTTAATACATTGCTAATTCTTCCAAACTGAGAAGTTAAACCAGAGGGGTGAAAATCCAAGTAACTACCTAAATTACACATCATTAGAAAGCTGCGAGTTTTAAGTTAAGTCTCCTCCAAATATTTTTCAATTGGTTATGGTTCTCAAGTTATGGCCGTTGTATGAAACCCTTACCAATCTTTCTACATGATTTTTAACATACATACATAACCATAGATTTAGTGGAAAAAAACAGAACTAACTTTTTTCAATCAATTTCATATATATATTTTTTGATGTGTTGAGATTCAGAAAAATTTGCAAAAAAATTCGCTATATGATCAAAATCACCCTGACCCTCCTTGTATTGTACGTTCGTCACAGTTTACTGTCCTCTTCTTTACCTTGAAACTACGATGTGTTGCTGTTGTTGTTGTTTTTTCATGTTAATAGAGATTATCAATTAATTCCTTAACAGGTATAATCATACAATAGAGCATTCTACTGTAAATAGGAAATGTAAAATAGTGTGACAGGCGTACATATTTTGGTGTATTCCATCACGTATGTATGTCACATAGTAATAAATAGTACCATTTTAAGCTTAATTATCAGGAGTGGTATTAGAGCAATACATGGAAATAGCCAAAAAAAATTGAGTTACACAAGTTTGAATGAATTAGGAGAGTGTAGAGGCTAGCTATACATACATCAAAATGGCCAGTATTTCTCTGTCAGGACTGTCAACTAGATGTGAGGTAGACACTGTCATCTCTGTGTTAGATGGTGACGAATGATCAGGTTAAGAGAAACCTGATAGTGTTTTGCTTATAAGACAGAAATTGGAAAAGGACGAAGAAATTTTGTGTCAAATGATGTTAAGTACCTATGTGTCACACATAATGGCAACTGCTTTGATTCGAAGCATCAGCCAAGATTTGACTTCATCCTAAATAATACTACATTCGCCAATTTCACAATTCATTTATGATTTTATCAAATACTGTGCGAGCATTGGTTGGTCGATAGTGATCGCTAACAGGGGGAAAATATAGCAAGAAATGTAAAATGGCTTTCTCAGAGTAAGATTTGATACAAACATGTACTCTAGTGTCTACTTATAGCATGTCACTTTTAGGTGCATGCATATTTTTGCTGCACAAAGACAACTTGGGTCAAAATGAGGCTTTTTATAGCAAACGTATTTAGTAAGCCAAATGATAGTAGAAGGGAATAACAGTGGTTATTGTGCAAAATATTTAAAGAATAATTTTTATTCCAAAGTTGTAATGTAAAATTTTTCTTTAACATGCATGTTTTCTAATTGTAAAAAGAAACAAACAAATAAAGAGCGTTAATCCCCTGAAAGTGGCTGGAAGTAGGAATCAACAAGCTGAACACCACTTTAGTTCACAATATTTTCCATTTTATGCTCTGCTCTAAAATATTAATACATAATGGATGATGAAAATTTTCAGCCTACTTCAGACGTGTATATCCATCACATACATCCGTCAAATTTTAATAAAATATTTTTTAATGTTCCTCAATTATGCTGGTTATCAATAACGTAAATCAACAACAGTTATGTGCATAAGAATTAGTATAATACAAAAAGAACCGATATGTTCACACCAAATCAGATATTTCAATATTTATATGATGGGTCTAAATTTTAACAACTTTATGTGATATGTCTGTCACGCAACTTGGAAATCATTAGATGTATTCTCTCTTTCACATGCTTTTTTGAAACAATACAGAATTAAAAACATTAGGTCACCGCCGGGAATCGAACTTACATGTAGGACCGCTTGCTTAATGCACAAGCAATCTACAACTGAGCTACGACAACCAAACAGTCCAATTCTGTAATTGTTAATGGGTACTGCTATGCTACAGTTTCACTCTGAACAGACCAATGAAAATTCTCTTTTTTCAAAGATTCTTTATATTCATTGATTTTTATTTACTCCACTTTATTTATCACTTCATAATTTCTTTCTCAACCTTTTTTTACTCATTAGACATATTCACAGGGTTTTTTATGCGTTAAGCAAGTGGTTCTGGGTCCGATTCCCAGTGGCGACCAAATATTTTTAGTTCTGCATTGTTTAGAAAAGCCTGTGAAAGAGAGAGAATACATCTGATGAGTAAAAGAAGGCTGAGAAAAAATTATGAACTTGGAAATCATTATCTTTTGTGCCTGAATTATAGTTTATGCATACTACATCAATGAATACTCCTAGTAAGACTATCACACTTAATACTAAAAAATCATTGTATGTGTTTTACACTACTGATTAAAGACCAACAAAATTTGAAAACTGATGTCCGTCACCACTATATTGCCCGATGATATTGCTTAGTGGCTAGTTATAAATCTTATAACTAGATGCAGTTGTATTAATCCATCCCGACTAATGTATTTGTATACAAATTCCTACAAGTTGCATATTGTACAGCTTGGTTAAACAAACTACATACCTACTCAATGCATGAACACTTTGATAAAGAAACAGCCAGTTCGGCACACATAGCTATGGATCACACAATACTTTACTGAATATTAATTACTTTATTGAATACTTAGTACACTCTACTAGATTTGGTCAATAAATAGGATTTCATATTATATACTTTTGTAAAAATTGCTGCTAGCACATTGAAAAAAGTTATCCTGACAGAAATAATTTTGAAAACATTAAGTCAAGTACTGATTTTTCTTATCATCTTGCATTTCACTGGGTACCTGTTGAAAATAGTTTTTGCTTTCACTGATGGATTTGGAAGCAATTCAGAAGCTTCACGCATTAGCTATGACAATGACAGTATGTAGTTCTTTTAATGAAGATTGAGATCATTCACAATCTCAAGCTACTCTACTTAAAAAGTGTCAATCCTAAACCTATGGATACTTTCATGAAGAGCTATTAGTGAGTAAAATAAGGCAAAAGTGAGTTATATATGTAGTATAGTAATACACGGCTCTCATCATAACCAAATTATATACTGTACATGGCAATTTCACGCACTAATTGATAATACAGCTGGTATGATCCGTAAAAGTTACAAAGAAGCAATATATAGTAATATTTGTTAAAGGAATAGTGTGCCAGCTGCATTGACGTCATGCAGCAATGGTTGATAAAGTGACTACTCCAACGAGCAGAGAATGAACAATGAATTTACAGATCCAAAAAAATAACAGCAAATTGGACTGGATAAATTTAGAATCAGATGAGGCTAGCCTACAGGTTCCACTTAGCTTTCTTGATAATTTTTTTTTTGTTGGTATTTTCATTTTTATTACTCATTCGAGACCTATGTATTCTGGTAATTTGTCCATTTTGCATAGGACTGCAAACAAATTGTTAATTAACAATTGCATGTCCATACCTTCTGTCCTACAGATATACACTCTTCATTATATAATTTTACAATTTAAGTGCAACGACCTAAAGCATGTGTAAATCTAACCTTTGTTTCTATGCACACACAGCTTCTCCTTTTTTGTTTTCCTTTTTTTCTGTGTTATCCCTGTTTTCCTTTATTACTTCCTATTTTCTTCTTTCTACTTTGTTATTCTCATTCATCTGTTTTTCTTTCCTTTTCTTGCATACTTTCAATTACAATTAGTATCATTAGAATGTCACATTTTTTTTTAATTAATAGCTACCGATCGAGTATGGTTAAACTAAGTCTAGAAAACTCAAATGCATGTGCACTATCTTTGTTGTAACGTTTATCACTGTATTCTTGCCTATTTCTTTCTGTGCTTCTTTTCTTTCTTCTTTTTTGCATTTTTTCTCATTAGAATTTTCAAAAATAATTATCTTTACAATAACCAAATTTGTGCCCATTTACAACACTGACTTTACTATATTATAGTAACCTCAAAAGAATGTGCGGATTCCATCTCTTTTTGAAAAACTTTGTCATTCTAAAGTTCATTACAATAATTTTTACTACTATTAATTTACTGATCATGTACCTTCAAAACATGTGCATGTTTTACGGTCTTTTTTTTTTTTTGTATAATTTTTTTCTTTTCTTTACTTGCCTGGTTTATCTTTTTTTTTCTCCTATTAATAGCTAGTGATTATTGCTTAAACTTGATACAATTATAAGTAGATGGAGGAGAATTTGTACTTTTAAAAATGGCAAGCTATAGAAATATAATTCCTAGCTTTGTAACTAAAATAATAATAGAGTGTTTCACATCTCTTACTGAACAAATTAAGAAAAATCAAATTACAGAACTTGTACTTTTAAAAATGGCAAGCTATAGAAATATAATTCAAATTACAGAACTTGTACTTTTAAAAATGGCAAGCTATAGAAATATAATTCCTAGCTCTGCAACTAAAATAATAATAGAGTGTTTCACATCTCTTACTGAACAAATTAAGAAAAATCAAATTACAATTGCTAGTCAAGCTTTGTCAATGAAAAAAAGGTCAGTTAATAAGTATGATTTAGGCTCCTTCATCACATGGCTATACCCAGCATGCTAGTCACTAGATGAAATTTTTGCCACTAGAAATTAGCCATGTCCTATCTCACGTTGGTAAGCTAATACAGGGAACCAAGGCACATTTTTAAAGCTGCTTATATTGAACTGTGTGGAGTCAGAAACATCATAATTATGCATTGATTTATGTACATATTGACTTTGTTGTGTATCAAACTTCAAACCCATTGTGCAAAGAACATTGAACATTCAACAAAGTTTTACACAATGCAGAGATTATGTGTATGTGGCGTACATCATATGTTCACAATAGCCTCAAATCACAAGCAAACTAACATGGCTGTGGCATCCAAAGGAAATACTATCAAATCTACCAATTGCTGCATAGTGATGAAAATTTGTTCAGACACTTCAAGGTTATGTGCAGTCTAGACGGAAGAAGCGCTTATTTTATGTTCCAGTAATTATGAAATGATTTATGGTAGATATTGCAGTCAAAAAGGGATTTTATAAGATTTTACTGCACTTGTCAAAACAGACATACACATCCAAGTCAGGAGCTTCGGTACACTTTGGAACTACAATCAGTTGAAGTAATGCCAATTAGTGAGATTAGAGTTTTTATACATTCTTTAAGCTACGCACTAAACAGGCTTCACTGAGGTAAGGCAATTCAACAATTCAAGCATTTTAAGACATCTACTCTAAAAACTGGGTATGAATTAATTCCAGTCAGGGTTTCAGATAAAAGAGGAGGAAAAAAAGCGCCCCTGGTCCCAGTGGACAGTTGGAAGCTACACTACTTATTGTGTAGTTAATTATAATCAGGGTTCAGCTATATAATCCTACCGTGGCATTGGAATAGGTAGTCTGGCCATAATGTTTAAAAAATAACACTAAATGGTATATGCCGTTTTGCTCTTGGCACTAAAAAAAAAACCTGTATGGCCTGACAGTGCTCGGCAAGTCTGTTAAAATTCATGTAGAATGAATAACCTCCGATATAGTAATTCAATGCAGGGCAGTCTGGAGTAATAAAAATTTGGGACTGTCACCAGGGGAAGGGGCACAAATACATTTAGGTCAACACTTATGAAATTTATATTGATTGTACATGATTTGGATAATCATTGATGATTGAAGAGCATGCAACTGTCCTATGCACTGTATTGCCTGTATTGGTACAGTCACAATATACTTCTTAAATTTTCACTAAACTTCTGGCTCCTTCCCTAGACAATTGGAAGCTATACTGCTTATTGTGTAGATTACAATCAGATCCACCAAGTTTAAAACATACCACTGTATAAAAGAAAGAAATGCATCTCTATACACATTTTCTTTAGAGAGTGATATGTAGTGATTGCTCTTATCTACATACCTGATTTCTAGGACATTTTGTATCAATAATCTTTGACAATGGTCCCCTACCAATAACCAATAGCTCCCCGTCTTTTAGATCAATTTTAACATGGCTGCCACCGATAGGGACCAGTTCACAAACTGGTACGGCGGTATTCGCAGCCATTGTCGTCGAAGAGCGTATAAATAGCTGAATCAAAGTTGTTTTCCCGCCCGCGCGGTGGCCACCTCGCACACAACAATCACAGCCGGCGCATGATGCAGGGTACAGGGTCGGCATCCTAACTGCGAACGTCGTGTAAGCATTCTAATCAGTTATATATTTTTGGATTGATTACTTTCTAATTATTTAAACCCCACTTAATACTGTAGGCGTGGCAAATGTGGTAGCTTGCTTGATTGGCCTCTACACTTTAAAATTGCTTCCTACACCCATACATAATATAAACAAAAAAACCCAACATAAAAACTTGTAATGATATTAATATATTTATAACCATTGTTGTTCTTCTACATTCCCTTTTTTCTTTTCCTTTTGTTACTAGCATTCATTCTTCCCTTCTATATCTCTGTAGCCACAACTCTCAATGTTCCATGTTGGGTTTTCAATGTTATACTTAAACTAATTAGCATATCATGTAGAACTGCTAAAATCAGGAAGATACATTTTCATTTAAAGCTAAAAATATACAAAGGTATCTTTTTGCCCAAAATAAATAGGTCAGTTAATTTTAAAGAAATTTTTTGATGAAAAATGGAAGTATTTTACAACTATATTCTAACTAATTGTCATGAAGAGAAAAGGAGAAGAGGCTAGAATTGTAAACTTCCTGCTATTTGTAATTGATGAGGTGGTTTTATTTGATAACTTCAATTAGCTACTGAAGATTGTAAAACAATGTGGGGAAATAAAACAGTGATCCCCTCCTAAATCTGCCCCAGCACAGGAAATTTGAAATATTTCCATTTTATATTTCAATGAATTCAATAACAGATAATTCATACTTGGCAATCAGATCCACAGTATATGTAATTAATTTTTAGCTATTTGTATCAAGTAGAAGTCATTAAATCACTTGTTTACCATTTGTTAGCAATAAGGGACTCTTTGAAATTATACAATTTTAATTTCATTTCTATGAAAGTTAAACTAGGAACTAAATTTCCAGAAATTTGTGTACTATCACTAGCATAGGGTATGCTTAGGTGTAGAATCACTTTCTGGAATTACCTTTTCAAATTTTATGCACTATAATGTATGACAGCAAGGTAGCTTAACATGATCATGCAATTGACAAATACAGTAAAATGTTGAAATATGCCATGATACAGGTACAAAAATGTCAATGCCATTACAAGCATATGTAGAAATCCAATTGCCAAATCAGTCAACTAAGGTATAATTTACTCACAAAATCAAATTGCCCATGTTGTATGTATATCAGAATTACAGAAATACACAAAAACAGCTTATAGAGTAAGTAACACATAAAGTTTAACTCTAATTAAGAAAAAGAATGACAGAAGTGATTCTACAGCCCAAGAAACCCCTATACTAGAGTTAGTAGTATATGTTGGTCAAACTTTAAATTTTTGCTGACGTGAAATTAATTTAATTTTGAAGAGTCTCCGCACAGCTGACAGATGTCCAGCAAGTTATATTGTACTTGACATGTGTATAATAGCTCAGGAGCGTAGAAAACCAAATCTGACTGCTGTGGCCATAACCACCACACCTACTTAATCACATCCACTTAACCACACCTTCTTGCTCATTTAATTAGTAAATTTGATTTATAAAACAGACAATCTTGATGTTTATTCTCGATCAAATTAACCCAAAATTTATACACCCATAAGAATCACTCCAAACAATTCAGAGTATCAAGCACATTTATTATATATTACAATACAAATGATTTTTTATAAATAATCAGTGGGCTCATATCAAATCAATAATTAACGTAGAGTGTCTATATTGTATAAACTAATATAGCTACTTGGGCATATAAAACAAACAACATAATGACAAAAACAAGATTTAGAACTTACAAATGTTTGATCTGCTTTTATGGCAGTCTTTACTTTTTTCTTGAAATAATTTTAAGCATGTGTGGCAAAAAAATACATCAGCTAACTCCCCAAAATGGCCACTTCTCAAACCAACATTACTGGAGAGACCCCTGAACAACGTTGTTGTTGTTTTTCTTCAAAAGATCACTTTGGAAAACTAAAGGAAGGACCAGGCTGGTGCAGACTTCCGGAAATATCTTCCAAAACAGTCAATATTGGTTATTTACTCCTCGCAGAAGACACTGCCACAACGATCATGAGAAAGAAACCCTACAAGGCACTACAAACCATGTCCCTTTTTATCAAATATTAATGCAGCTATGGCCACATGGCTGCACCCATTCTGACACCCTTGTAACTATGTACTAGGTATAGCATATATTCTGCTGAACTAGTGAAGAACATTCACAAATTGTTGATTGCTGTAATTGAGTAAAGGAAGGTCTATGGAAATTATGTGCATTTTTGCACATAATTTTAGACTTCTGGACTTCATAGCAGGTTTAAATCGCATAATCTTGATTCAAGTAAACATGATAAGAATACCATTCTGAATTAATTTAGAATGTAGACGTTATTCTTGGATATTTGTGTTTTGTTTCCAAACTTTTATTAGCAACTTTAAGAGTTTGTTACAAAACTTATTGTTTACTTAACTGTAAATGCATCAACTAACAGCATACATAGCTATAAAACTCGCTTAATCATCAAAATTAAGAGAGAGAAGCAATTAATAAGGTTATGGAGAGCAATGGAAATCATAGGTTAAGAAATTCTTAGAGATCAAAAGCATTATACAAAATTATCTATGACATTATCCAAAGCTTCATGCTCTACAGACATTACTTGCTTCCTTATTAACTAGTAGGAAAGTGAATGGTGAAACTGAGAAATATAGACAACATTTTATATTTTGCATGTTCTATTATTCCAGCTTGTTCCAATTTGTCATAGATTACACATAGAAGGGAAAAATTATAATTAAAGGGGATTTAAAGTATTAAGGCTGAGAATGTTGGGGTAAATCATTGAAAATTTTTAAGCAGCATCACAAATGACTATTGCTATTGAAGTATGTCTGTATATAATAACCCAGTGGATATATCACATCAAAAGCTGTTTTTATTAAATATTTTTTAAAATAAAACAAAAGAAACATATTAGAGCAAACGACATCAACAAAGACTCTCACTCTTCAAAAGTCACTGAGGAAGGCTCCTCGGAGTTGAAACTTATGAACTACTAATTATCTTTACTACGAAGTAAAATTATTTTTTTGTAACTCACTATAACAGAGATGTTTGCACTGTGTCAGTTCCAGGTATGGATAACTCATCTTTCATAGTTCCATGCAATAATACTCATTGTCTTCACCTGTTCAAAATGTATTTAAAGCAAATCTAAATATACCATCAAACCTGGATTATTGCAATTTTGTAAAATGGCTCCTTTGCATGGGAATCAAGAGTCGTGAGAAACAAAGCAATCCCAATAGGCAATGTGAAGCTGACAGGTGATGTGATTGTGATGAGCTATGTGCTTTTGACAAATTAAGCTGCTTGGATGAACGTGCTCTTGATAAGTGAGATTATGATGAGAGATACAATGACAACTGTAACAGAAATTGATAGTGAACGTCTAACTTGGCCTCAATCTGTATTTAAATCTAAAGTTTTTGAGGTTGTCCTTAATATTCTTATACTATGAATTATTAGACTGGCCATATTTGTGGAAGATAGCTTGTCATATAGAGTGAAACTGTGCACTGTCTCATGTGAGAGACAAATGTAAATTTCAACTTTCTGAAGAATAGTGCATTCACATTTCTGTATCCGAGTGTTCTCTGGTGCACAGCATGATTTACTTTGAGAATATATTTCAATACCTCCATTCCCTGAATATGTATGTGACATTTTTGTAAGCCTGCATTAACTTTTTCTTGACTCACTTGATGGTCCAGAAAGTTGCAGTAACAAAGTTTGTAGAAATCAAATCCAATGACTTGAAGTGTAGCTCTGAACTAGACTATTTAGCACAACTTTGAACTAAACAAGAGTAATTGTAGAACCATCACTGAATCCCTACAATGACCCTTACTATAAGGTAGGATTGAGCTCCCTGAAATTATCAAATGAATGTTTCTTGAGACGTTACATAACTATGACCAAGAAATGAGGGAGTGATGAAGGTATGTAAGAAAGACTGAAGGTATGGTGACTAAACCCAAGTTACAATTGCTAACTGTACAAGGGTGAATAATAGACTATTGAGAGTATTAAGAATAGACATAAATCTTATTAGGATATAAAATACACAATGAACTAAAGTGGTCAACTCCACCACTTCTTACATTTTATTCCAAAAAGTGGATTCTGAAGTTTATGAAACTACTATATACATTGCTCATGTCTTTACGCCTTAAAAAGGCACGTCACAGATCATATTTATTCTGTCTAAAACTTTTGCTACACTCACTACATATTAATTTCATTATGAAACAATTAATTCTTGAACATTTCTATTAATGATAGATGCCTATGTATATTAAAAAATTGTGAAAAAAAAAAAAAATTGCACGAAACATATTACAATAATGAAGTAATCAAACATTATATATAAAAATTGACACAAAACAGTTATGCATAGTACAAAATAAACAAAAATTGAGCTCCAATTGCAATTCACACATTAAAAAAGTCCTACTTCTTTTAGATGCTTTCGCACAATAACATCAGTTACTGCATCAAAGACAAATCTGATATTTCCAGTATCCGTTGCACATGTAAAATGTGTATATATTTCCTTTTTTTGACTTTGATTTAAAAGTTCAAATTTCTGTTTGATATAGTTTTTGGCATCATCAAAAGTGTTGGGACCTAAGGAAGATAAGAATGCAACTTCATCAAAAATTAAATTCATTATTATACATCATCAATACAGGCTGTCAATCTTCAATTGTTAGCAGTATTCAAAGTTTGAAATAGAAGAGCTGTAGGACAGTTTGAGGCCCTTAATATAAGTGATATTCATATACAACATATTGAAATGATTTGCTTAGAATAATTGATAATATAATGTATATATATGTATATGTATAATATACTGTATGCAAGTGCATATTTGAAAGTTTTAATGGATTCACCAATACCTAACAACATTCTGTACAATATAGCTATTAATAAGGTACAATTTAAATTCTGTGACCACCTTATGAATCAATGATTAATTACAACTCTCACGGACAACTTGCAAAAAACGCATGGCCCTTTTTAAAAAAAACAGACCGAGTATTCCATTTTGTGAAAGGGGGGAATAAATGTTTTAAAATGATTAGCTAAAAACTTTTTCTTAATTAAAGCACTGCCACCTCGGAGCAACTCTACCATAAAAATCCAGTCATGATGCAAAATTAAACGTATGACATACATAAAAATTCAAAATGTTTGCTATTGAAGGTACAACTCAACTATTTTCTGCCTAGAAAATGTAATATGGCAAGGTGACTTACAATCTACTTGTACTTTAAAGCACATGGTAAAATTATACTGGTGCTAACTGTGTGATTCTTAAGGAATGAAAGCGAGAGTCAAGTTGCAACCTGCTTTTTCCTAACATGTCCAAAAAAATAATCAAGAATTAATTATAAAATTAAGCAGCTTTCAAGGCGAAATAGCTCTGCAGGATGAGAAAATGCAACACAGAATCAATTGCTAAATTAATGTTGCATCTGATCAGCCATATGCCCTTGTAATTAAAACCTGGTCGAAATACATGAGGAAATACCAGAAATAAATAAAGATGACCAACTCCCACACATATACTATGTCACTTTACGAGAAGCTCATTTGACCACACAAGAAGAGTACATTTTAAGAACATGAGTTATTGGAGGGCCTCCTACATGGCAAGTTTTTCAGACATTAATAGTGAAGTGAGCTTACATTCTGATCTAGCTATATTCTTCCTGCCATGATTCATATTATTATATATTTAGTGAATTAGTCTAAGACATCTATGGCAGTGGTTTGAATGTTGAAGCTGCACTTTTCTCCATTGGTATAAGCAACTGGTGCACAATGTAGCTGAATGGCTTGCTGATGACATCAAATCTGTCAAACATTTTTTGTGGCTGGCAAGGATTGAGAACCTAGAGGTACAATAGGTAGTCACCCTTCATGGCACACCTATATCATATTTCTGAGGGAAGTAAGGAATAGATTATTTGTGACTCACAAAGAAGCTTGTTGACTTCTTCCTATTGACTGGGAATGAGAATTAGCTACTGGAATGTGCTATTACATAACATTTACATGCCCATTGAGCTGCGTTCAAAACCGATCACAGGTGCAGTAAAGCCAACCAGCCAATCCATATACAACAGTCTTGAATGGCCCTCCATTTACTTCAGTTCACTAACTGAGCTAAAAAGTTAGTAAAAAGTCTGGCTCCAAGAGATAGGTTTACTAAAAATAGCACTGTCAGCATAGTCTGGCACTTCCAATCTCCCCATTATCACATTGTGTGTTCTTGTTAATGCAAAATGACCTTGTCTTTCTGCAGACACAGCCATGAATTATGGTGGAAAGATTCAACTGGATAGAAACCTCCATATGAAGGCACAAAATTATACAATAAGTGACTCAAAAGTGACTTATTGTTAGCTACTGCGTTGTCAATAATTGCACTGTTCTTTGGATAGAAGATTTGACACCATACTTGCTCTCTTGATCAGCAAAGATCATAAATTAATAGTGGTGCAACACAGCTATATACATACGCTACTGTCAGTGAGATCAATCACCCATGATGCAAGTAGTTGCACCAAAAAGGGCTTTTAAGTGAGGAAAATTTCCCATTTGCTAAGCACTAAGACTCAGCAAAAGCAGAGCCTTCTTCCATGCACTCATACAAATGGTGATTGTGCGGTGCAGCTGAACAAAATATTCCTTTCTTCAATGGGGGTTTAAAAACAGCCTTATTGTGGTGGACCAAGGCTTAATTCCATTTATTACAACCAACATCCTAACAGTCAGTTGTGAAGACATCATATGATCTACAATCATTACCACTAAGTGCATGCCCTTCACTTTAATAGATTAAGTGTACATTTTCTACCCTAATCCAAGTTGAGAACCCAAAGAAATTGTGATATAATCCCCATTATTGTGAGATGACCAATGTTATCTATAAGCATTGTAGGAAAGTTATTGGCAGGCAGAAGAATTAATCGCGTAACACTTGAATCACTCAATGCAGAATATACATACAATATATATCACCTTGAAGCTGGAATGAGCATGTCAGTTCTTTGCGCACTATGCTACATAGTGAATAATATGAGTAAAAGGTACTGCCAGACTTGTTAAGTATTTTTTTTAATTGTTTGAAATTGGAGGTCGAGAAATCTTTTAGACCGAGAATTTTCAGGACGCCAGACTTCAAACACTCAGAATAGAAAGTATGAAGCCTATAAAGAGTCCCTCAGCATTTTGGATGAATATGGATAAAGTTTTTCCTATCGGACATCAAGACCAATCAATTGGGCTAGTTCCTGGGAGTCTCCTCGAAATTTGCTGTAAGATGGACTGGTTCCGGTTAATTTTCAGGCTTATAGAAGCATATTTTGCTTGTTATAAGGCTATAGCTACCTACTTTATATGCCTGGCTGTTTGTTCGTGGATTTCTTGCGGTTGCTTTGCGGTAGAAATTCAAAAATCAAATTCGAATTCTAAAAGGTGCTCAAGTGCTGAAGAAAGTCAGCGTGGAAAGGGTTAAGCTGATTGTCAACCAGTTGATCAAGTAACCTTTCTCCTGATTATATTCACAAAGACCCATCATAGGCAACTTACTTCAGTATGGACTAGGATACAGTAGGATACAAAATAAAGTTCCAAATTTCGTTCCGTAGAACGGCTGTCGCATGATTAAAAACGGGGGGGGAACGGTACAATGTTTGGTTAAAAAAAAGGCCATTCGGTTCGACCGCGTTACCGGTTTAATCTTTTTTGTTCATCGCATGTCTCACTCAAAGAAGTATAAAAAAAATCGTTTATCCGGGGAAAAAAAAAGTTTTGATTTTTTTGTTTAGAAGCTCCTGAGGTGGGGCTTTTCAGGTAAAAAAAATGTGAATCCATCCCATTCGAAATTGTTTTGTGGAGAATTGTTAGCTCGACTACCACACAGTAGCGATGTTTGGGCCTTCTCAGGCTTAGATTTTTTACTACTAAAAGTCCACCAGTAGCTAACAGAAGACATACGAAGTGTAGACCTCATTATACCTGTGTGCCCGTCGAAACTTCAGTCTGCAGCTTTATTAAGCAAGTTAAATTTTTGTACGTGCTTTTTTGCACTATCCCGTAGCGTTTAACGGGCGATACAATGTCTTAGCTTGCTGAGAAAATATCAGTGAATTGTTTTAGTATACGGTGTTGGCCATTTAGTCAAAACGGTATGGAATGCACGATAAAAACTATGGTAAAAAGACTACTGTTTTACGGCCGTAGTAGTACAGAATGGAATTTGGAACATTATTTTGGCTCCTACTGTATGTGAACTGAGTGTATAATGAACAACAGCTCCTTATATCAATTATAGCTGGGTCTCCTTCATCACGATTGGAAGGAGGTACTGGTATATTCCAGAAATGTGAATCATGTTGCTGGGAAGTTCTGACCAACTGAACATCACGAAAATAAAGATCCGAAAAGATGCGCAATTAAAAAAAAGTCTTATAATTTTTTAAAACTTTCGATAAAAATATTTGATCATACTCACAATACTGTGAACATACCACTTTTAATTTATATATATATATATACAGTATATTATATATACATAGCATTTAAAGTACGAACAAAATGCATAATTATTTTGATGGGGTTGGATCACTTGCTGTCACTTCCCTTATTTTTATTGAATGACTAGAACTATATTAAAAATTAAATACTAACTATTAAATGAGAACCACAGTCAGGTATTGCAAAATTATACTTACCAGAATATTCTGGAAAAGCAATGGTCAGTGGTGACTTCACAATTTTGTCAGCAAATAAATCTTTCTTGTTCAGAAAAAGTATGATAGATGTTAGTTCAAACCATCTGTTGTTGCATATTGAATCAAAAAGTTTCATACTTTCAACCATTCGATTCTAAAACATCAAAATACAGCAGAAAATTAATGTTAGAAATAATATATGACGACATTAATTAAAGCAAAAGTATTCCCCAGTCTGCTCAGCATTTTCAAATCCAAAGAAGCAAAAACAACAACAAACAAACAACAAAAACTTTTAAAAGAGTACTTTTTATACAGGAATTACAAACTTAGTACATAAACAGTAATTTTAATCAGCATATTGTATGCTACAAAACCACCTATTTATAACACCACAACAAAAGCTATACACATGAATGACTGAAAATAATGTTTTGCATATCCTATAGCAAATTAGCTTACGATATATAGGTAATGTTTGGGAAAATAATGTGACAGTATTTGATATAACTGAAATCACAATATTAGTGATTCTAAATATTAAACTAAACCCCTTTCTACGAAATTGGTCTTGATTGTATTTTGAAAGTATTTTGCAGGATGAATATGCATACATAAAATTACACTACTTTCAAGAAAATGCGTGTGACTCACTGGAAAAAAATTACCTTACAGTTAAAGAAATGGTTATTCCCATTGCTAATGCACACACTAAATCCACATACATATGTTCAAACTGGCAAAAATATGCAACAATCCTACAAGCACATAAGTACACAGAGACTAAAATATAACAATCAATAGCTTACCATTTCCTCATCTTCTGCAAGTACTAAATCATAAGCACTTAAAGAGACACAAAAAACTATTGCAGTAACACCCTCAAAGCAGTGAATCCATTTCTTTCTTTCTGATCGCTGTCCTCCAACATCTACCATTCTAATAAGTGAACAGTTAAGAACAATATGTTCATTTTTTAACTTTATATGTAGAACATTACACAGTAGGATGCCAATTATCCGAATACCAGTTATCCAAACACTTCAGTTAACTGAACACCCCAAATCTAATAGTCGCATGTGCAGACGTTAAGAATTGTTTGACCACGCCTCTTCATTAGTGTTTTTTTAAATAATAGTGTTCACTTATCTCAAATCCTCTCAGTTCCAACGTGTTTAGATAACTGACACTACTGTAATTCATTACAAAGACATTTCAACCTCGTAAGCTCTTTATCTGTTAGAGACTTGAAAAGTCTTTGTTATGAATATAGGTACAAGTTAAAAAAACGTATGTTATTTTGTTGAAGCTTAAAAAAAAGTAGAGTCAAAATAAACAATGTGTACTGTTTGAAGAAAAACAACAACAACAGCAATTGTATAAATTACATACATACAGAAAAGGCAATAATTTTAGATTGTACTAATTATTACTGAGAATTCCTTGCAGTGGCCGTATCTCAAGAAGCTCATAGCTACAATTTTGTTCCTGAACTTCTTGTACAACCCCCTTTTACTTGTAAAATCTTGCTAATGGAACAACAAAAAACAACAATAACAAAAAACCCAACAACAACAAACAAATGTAATACAATGTCTGATTTTTATCTATGAGTAGTTGAGTTAAAAATGAAGATTAAACAACTGTCGTGTTTTAGGAACAAATGTATGATACCTACTCTATTGTTTACATAAAGTAGCTAGACGATGAAGGCAATGACTGTTAAGAGGCTTTGGTCTATAAGAACACTACTCCACTTTCTACCAGTTAGAAGATGTAATAGTAAAGAATGTCTTAATCTGAAACAAAAGATTTACTTATTTCTCCATCCTATCCTGTACACCTACTTTATTCTGTTATTTCCCCCCTCCCTTCTCCTACATATAATTACATGTAAATTAATTTTCATTTAGTAGGTTACATCTGGTTGCAAGATAAGTTGCTAAAAAAAGAAAAAAGAAAAAAGGAACATTCAATATGTTCACTACTGACACACCAAAATAAATGACATGCAAATATACCATCCCGGCATGAGTGTGCAATTACACCTACGAGTATAGTGAACAGTATGTAAGATGTGACGGCCTGTACATATGTACTTACTAATGAACAGGTGAAAGCAAGAATTTTGTAATAACTTACAAAAAATTTAAGCTTTTATATGAGAAGTGAGTTTCTACTATTCCAGTTGTTTTCACTCGAGTTCGCAAGACATCTTGCTCTGATGGGATGTATTCTGCCGAAGCCAGTCTGTCCAAAGCACTAAGATAGCTAACATTCATACAAATAAAGAGAGTAAATATATACATTCATATTATCTTAAAATAAAATAAACCATGAATACAGTGATTGCACTAATAGAAATTAGACTTACTTAAAGGGTTGCATACCACCTAATTTCAATATTACCAAAATAAATTTGAATTTCATAGTTGAAAATGAAACCAAAGGTATAATGAGAACAAATTTAGTGCAAAAATATATTGATGGACCTTCTTTGACTTCAAAATACTTTATAAAGTTTGAGTGTGGCAACATATCAAAATACCTTGTAACCATATAGAAAATGCACATACTATTCTGCTGAATCATTGAGTTGATATTCACGAGCACGCGTTAAGCATTTCTGAACTCCTTCATCTTTCCATAGTACTTTCATGTGTTCTGCGAACTCAGAAGAAAATACTATGTCTTCACCTTGAGTAACTACTGAGATTACCTGAATTGCATCTTCCTACCCAAACAATAACAATATACAACAGATGCTCATAAAAAAGAGGTCAATAATGTAGAAATGTTTGGTAGTGTACTTTAGTCCATGTGAAGATGAACACATTAATAGATATAACAGCTGGTGCATCCACATCAGCAAATTACTGCACTGGCTAAAACAAAAAAGCTATTGAAACATAAAAAGTTAACTAAAAGTCACCCTCCTGAAAAAAAAAAAGAAAAAGAAAAAAAAAAGAGGTCCCTGCATCCATTTAATTATTTAGTCTTAAGTTACGTATGTAATAGCTAGCATACAGCTGCAATTCAAATGGAATTAAAGGTAACAAGCTACACTTAAAATCTCACAAACTCAGCTGAGTACATGCATTGATTAAAAGTATATCATTTAATCTATATTATTAATTACTCACACATATGATGACTTTTTTATTTGCTTTGTTTTGTCACTCACCGTTATAATTACTAGTACCATAAATTGACTTGTGAGCTCCATGTGCAAACATAATGATGGATATTTAAGTACTGTACATAACAGTGTCCAGGATACAGTATTTGATTGCTACTGAAAAATATTGTGCATACTGTGCAGATTCCATAATCCAATTTTAAACTAATTGCCTTTCCCCCATGATATTTATTTTTAACTACTGTTCATTTATACATATCCACTTTATTTCAGTAGTATAAATGGCCAGTTTTTACAGCATGAAAAATGTTTCAGTTTTAAAATGTCTATTCTATGTCAAAAATACGATTACACCACCATGTCACAGATAATTCTTAAATACTTTTTGAACATATTTTATTCATAACTTATCAAACAGAATATCAAAATATTTTGCGCCAATTCACACGTGTTAATTAATTATGTGTTAGCTATCCAGCGCATGCATCTTTGTGATATAAAAATACTCTTGTGTTAACTTTTACTATCAAATAAAAAAATTTAAAAAAAGAGCTAGCTAATATAATTTGCATGAACTTCTCAGAAAGCATGAGGGAGCCAGAACTTGCCATATTTCCATGCAAGAATAAGTAAACTCTTGCAAGTATAACTTGTAAGTGCTTAAATGTAAGAATTAGTACCATTTTGCAAGCTAACTATAACAATTTCAGCCTTTACATTTACTTTTATAGCTGTCACACTAATACAGCTTGAAAGGGCACGACACTCACCTACTGTAGAAAAATAAAAATTGTAGAAATTAAATAGTGCAGGGGAATTATAGAATACCCGCAGAACTAACAATGATGGGGTGGTTCTACCAACGGTGATTGAACTCAAAATCACCCTTTTGTAATTTACAAACATTGAGAGTCACAATTAATATAGTATATAAGACTTCTGCAATAGTCTCCGTATGCATTAAAGATACTGGTTGAACATGAAACTATTTAGATATAAATTGGCCTACACCGTACAGGAAGAAATTTTGAGTATGATATTTACAGATATGGAACATATTCATGCGTATGTTCTACACAACACCAAGTGACAAGAATCAATGTAGCTTACTTGTCTATCAGCATTTCCAAAGGGTATACCCAACTTTTCCATAGCCTTCAAAATAGCAACCATTGATTGTACTGTGTTACTGTAGACAACAGGCTTGTATTGTAAACATTCTTCCTTTGTATATCCAGTCTCATGAATAATTCTGAAAGTACAAATAGTAAAAATAGTATTTACAAAAGTATTAATTAAGTACTAGCAAGTTTACCTTAAAACTAAATGTTACAATTCAAATAAATTAACTAAAATACATAATTACAAGGATGTGAATAAAAACGAAAGTGCATTACTTCATGTGCATGCACTCTCAGGGATTCAAAAACAGGATTTTTCAGCCGGGGGGAGGGGGGGGGGATTTTATTACAAAACCATTTAGCCACATGAAAATGGCAAAGTCACAACTATGAAACAGATAGCCGGATGAAAGTTTTGCCAAACTATTATAAATTGATATTGCAGGACAGAACTAGACAGTCATGATGTTGAAGATGTATTGAACATTTTAAAAGATACTAGCAGTAGAGTAATCGAGCTATAAATTTTCATACTTATACTGATCATTAATTTTTTTCATAAACATTTTCAGTCAGGGCAAAAAAAAATTTAGGGTGGGGGGGGGGGGGGGGGGGGGGGGGGGGGGCGCGGGAGCTCCAAGTTGTGGGAGAGTCTGGGCCCGTTAAAAACAAATAGGGTGAAAATTGGGAGGG
>WLWI01000965.1_pt1 | contig 25227 bp, 13 predicted proteins | sample 6701501 | NCBI WGS metagenome assembly WLWI01 (sample SAMN12718690, study PRJNA515312) | sponge metagenome | isolation source: marine sponge | host: Mycale hentscheli | place: New Zealand: South Island, Marlborough, Capsize Point | collected 2014-11-01 | reverse complement strand
ATCACTTATGATCACACAAGATCCTTTAGGGTTCTTGCCAAGATTGTTCCTGCTAGTTCTGAGATAATCTTGGATACTTTTATCACTTATGATCACACAAGATCCTTTAGGGTTCTTGCCAAGATTGCTCCTGCTAGTTCTGAGATAATCTTGGATACTTTTATCACTTATGAACACACAAGATCCTTTAGGGTTCTTGCCAAGATTGTTCCTGCTAGTTCTGTAATTATCCTGGATAATTTCATCACTTATGATCACACAAGATCTTCAAGGTCTTACCTAGACTATGTCCTATATAATTTTTGTTTATTTAGGTTTTGAAGGCATCTTATAGGTATCACATGTACATTTATAAATGTTATATTTCATTCATTTGGGTAAGTGAAATTATAAAGAACATTATAAAATTAAAAAAATAAAATTAGCTTATTTTCTATGTTGAAAATTCGTATTTTTTTTCATATAACAAAAAAAAACAACAGTATCGATCATGCATTTAATGGTGTTCGAAATGATTTGGTATTGGGATGATGTAACTAGAGAGTAACTGTGCACTGTAAAAAAAGTGGTGGCCATATCCCACCAAACATGTTTCCCACCTTAGGTGTGATGTCACACCATGATGCTGGTGGTGGGACACTCCCACTCTATGGTGGGATTGTCCCACTTGACATCAGTGTGATGTCACACCATTATGAAGTTGGTGGGACAATCCCACCATAACATTGTGGGAGTGTCCCACTTGATGCAAGTATGGTGAATAATCATGAAAATGGTTCAAATATTAATTGTATAGCTATATACTGTACAGGAATTCTGGTAGGTGCTCAGATCTGCGCCAGTATGGCTAATTGTATATGAGTATTGTTAGCTATGTCTTTCAGCAGACCTGTCCCCAGCCAGTACTTGTGATATTCAGCCACCAGGGAGTACTCCAATTATAACTCACTAGTGTGGATAACTTTTGCGGTGAAGTACTTATTATTTTTATTTATGAACTCCTCCAAGTTTTAGAGCCACTGCGCGAACCGTTTCCGAGATAATACACAGAAAGGGCGTGCCGCGTTAATTCCGTATTCAACCGCAATCCGTATACTATTGCTTATTACACCACGCGTAATCCGCCGAGCACAACGAAAGCTCTACTACTGTCTTCTCTTAGTCTTCTTGTCTACTGTGCAAAGGTGAGTGAGCCTGTCTGTAGTTCTATGTTGGTAGTGATAGGCTATCTTGTTACGGAAACAGCTTTTAGAAAGGGTAGGAAGTCTTTCCTTATTTCGGGGTTGTTGCTGGTAGCCATTTTCGCTGTATTTTTATTTCTTTTCTTTTAGCTTTGAGAATATTGGTGCTGCTGCTACCTGCTTATCTAGTGAGGTACCATGGAAGTAGGAATTATAAAGAAAAGATAAAGGTAAGTAAGTCTGTTGTTAATCCAAGCAGTAATTTTAAGTGTTCATTGAAGTTTGTATACCTATGCACTTACAAGTATTTCTAGTGCATGCACGCACATACTATTATTTCTAATCTGTGCATGCACAAACTTGTATTTCTAGTGCATGCACTCACGTACTGGTATTTCTAGTGCGTTCATGCACGTACTGGTATTCTGTGCGTTCTGGTATTCTAGTGTGTGCACACACAAACTGGTATTTCTAGTGCGTGAACACACGCACTAGCAATACCACTGTACACGCACTAGTATTACCACTGTGTGCACACACACACTAGTATTACCGCTGTGTACACGCACTAGTATTACCACTGTGTGCTCACACGCACTAGTAATACCACTGTGTACACGCACTAGTATTACCACTGTGTGCACACACGTACTAGTAATACCACTGTGTACACGCACTAGTAATACCACTGTGTACACGCACTAGTATTACCACTGTGTACACGCACTAGTATTACCACTGTGTACACTCACTAGTATTACCACTGTGTACACTCACTAGTATTACCACTGTGTACACGCACTAGTATTACCACTGTGTACACGCACTAGTATTACCACTGTGTGCACACACGTACTAGTATTACCACTGTGTACACGCACTAGTATTACCACTGTGTGCTCACACGCACTAGTAATACCACTGTGTACACTCACTAGTATTACCACTGTGTGCACACAGATACTAGTAAAACCACTGTGTACACGCACTAGTATTACCACTGTGTGCGCACACGCACTAGTAATACCACTGTGTGCACACACATACTAGTAATATCACTGTATACACGCACTAGTATTACCACTGTGTGCATACACGTACTAGTAATATCACTGTATACACGCACTAGTATTACCACTGTGTGCACACACGTACTAGTATTATTACTGTGTACACGCACTAGTATTACCACTGTGTGCTCACACGCACTAGTAATACCACTGTGTACACTCACTAGTATTACCACTGTGTGCGCACACGCACTAGTAATACCACTGTGTACACACACTAGTATTACCACTGTGTACACACACTAGTATTACCACTGTGCACACACATACTAGTAATACCACTGTGTACACATACTAGTAATACCACTGTGTACACACACTAGTAATACCACTGTGTACACACACTAGTATTACCACTGTGTGCACACACATACTAGTAATACCACTGTGTACACACACTAGTATTACCACTGTGTGCACACACATACTAGTAATACCACTGTGTACACACACTAGTATTACCACTGTGTGCACACACATACTAGTAATACCACTGTGTACACACACTAGTATTACCACTGTGTGCACACACATACTAGTAATACCACTGTGTACACGTACTAGTATTATGTTAGAGCACACTATGTGTTGATAACATGGTGAAATTGTTATTATTATTACTATTATATTATTATTATTATTATAGCCTTTCCTGACTGTGATGATGATGGCATGCCACAGCCACCTGCATGCAACAGGAAGAAATCTGGGAAAACGAGCAGCTCCGGGTCATCATCCCGAGATGCTCTTCCAATTAGAGCCCACTGTAAGTGTAGATAACATGGTGAAACTGTTGTTTATTATTAACCCTTAGTGTGCATGCACAAGAGGGTTATATAGTAGTTGTCCTGTCTGTTTGTCTTTCTGTCTGTCTGTCACGCTCTGATTTTGGAGATTACAGACAATTAACCGTTTTCATTGCTCGAGCTATATTGATGCCCTATTAAAATAGTAAATAATAAATTATTCTTTCAGTCTGAGGTTATTTTGTAATAGCTGGCTATGTAGCTAGTAGCGCTGAGGGTTCGCACCTTTGGTGCTTCATTATTATTATTATTATTATTATAGCCTTTCCTGACAGTGATGATGATGGCATGCCACAGCCACCTGCATGCAAGCGTACGTGATTTCTGCTCTATTGTGGAGCAGTGGAAAAAGAATTGGGTACCGAAAGTCCTCAAGCAAGTGGAACTTGAGTGTGGAATCCGGCCTTCTCTTGCCGTTATTCAAGCTGAGATACAGTTAAATGGTAACTATTGATGGTGCACTTTTATTAGAGTTTAACTATTCTTACCTGTATGCAGATTGGAACACTTCTCTCAGTACAATGGCTCTGGTCACTAGCCTAATTCCTGACAGTCGACACAAAGCAGACTATAGAAAAATTATTTGCCCTAGCCAGGTAAGCCTAAAGCTAATTACACCATGAAATATCAATTTTAAAATAAGGTCATAACCGTAAAAATCTGAGCTACTTAATGCATGTAAGAAAAATTCTTTTTGCCAGGTGAACATATGTGTTTAACCTTGTCACCTTACTCGTATAAGCACAATCTGACACTTTGTCAGACCACCTTTATTTACCCTCAGCGCGAGAGAGTTATCTGTTGTCTGTCTGTCTGATTTTGGAGATTACTTACAATTAACTGTTTAGGTATGCACTTAATTTGAAGGACAATTTAAAACCTTTTGTTGTGATACTTTTTGAGAAAACACGAAGCTACAGCTCCGTATAGGTACGAATTTTTGTGGGTAACACCCATTTTGTCACATGTTATCATGTGAGCTATTAATTTCTTGCAGCATAAGGTAGTTTTCTTTATGCTCAAAAGTTAAGCACTTGACTTGTGTGTTAAAACTATCTCTGAGTGTGTTGGATTCCATTATTAAGACGCATTTACATCTACTGTTTTCATTGCACACCTTTGTTTATACTTGATAGGTCTGAGAAATGGTTTAATAGCTAGCTAGTGTATAGTGGCGCTGAGGGTTCGCACCTATGGTGCTTCATTAAGTCAGAATTTGCCAGTGACACTTAATATTCTAACTTGATTATTATCCTCAGGTAGTTTGTTGTTTACGGTTTTCAGCTTACAAAATTGTGTTGGGATTGCGTTGGGTACATCCCTCAGGGTTTTATGGTTGTGAAAAGCCTTAGCTTTGTGCATAATCTATTTTTATTTTTAGGAAATTTGAAGCTGATATAATTGACAAAAGATTTTTTTTTCTTTGCAGGGTGATGTTTCCGGCTTTATCAAGAAGGGACAGAAGTCTCCTTACATTATTGTGTTGGAGTGGGGAGCAAGCTTTCCTTGTGGTGGATAAAGTAATCGTGTGCGAGTGCACTCCTATAGAGAACATACCACTTCTATTGTTAAGTGCTTTTTTTTTTGTTTTAATATACATTATCCCCAGGGGTGTAATAATTTTTATGCATTCATGGAGTATGTATTTTTGAACGAGAACTCTAAATTACCTGCATCAGTCAAGCATTTAGCTTGTCTTAAAAACATTTAAACTTGTGTTCTGTGATAAAATCATATTTTTTCATGATTATGTTAAATGCTATTGTGTGCGTGTTTTATCTATTTAATTTGATACAATATTAAGTGGGAAAAAATACACTAAATATAGTGGGAAAAATACACTAAATATAGTGGGGAAAATACACTAAATATAGTGGGAAAAATACACTGATTACAGTGGGAAAATTACACCGATTATAGTGGGAAAATTACACTGATTATAGTGGGAAAATTACACTGATTATAGTGGGACTCTCCCACCTTATAAAGTGGGATATTCACACTTAAATATTGGTGTGATTCTGCCACCAAGTTTGGTGGGACTGTGGAGACAAAGCTGTCCCACCAAGTTTGGTGGGATATTCCCACCACTTTTTTTACAGTGAACTATCATGAATGGAGGGAAGGAGGGAGGGATGCATATCATAAGGTAAGTTGATAAAGTCAGCAAATGTAAGATTATGAAATTAAGATTAAGTGATACAAAAATTTACTCAACTGAGTGAGGATCATGACACTTCTCCCTGCTCTAGTATAAACATGATTTACACAATTGTAAACAATAATGTGTTTTTTCCAAATCGTCTTCCTTTAATGTTGTGCATTTGTTGTTGTGATATCATGTGAAACTGAAACTATTATAGTGTTATTTTAAACACTATATAAGTTTATTCTATGTCAATAGCTACATGGATATGCACATGTGATAAACAGGATGTAAATCTGTGTACTGTACAACAATTAGAAAATAAGTATAAAAATATTAATTATTGACAAACTAGCCAAATCATGGACTTATCTACATTTAGCGATTACATGTATTCCCTGATAGCTATATATAGACAGTATTGAAATATATTTAAAAACTTAGTCTCTATGTAAATTCTGTTACTAAAAATGTAAATCATATGAATTTAATTGAACGATACAAAACAATTTTTCATCAAGAAAACATGAATAATTATAAAAAAATCAATGTATAGAAATTCTTGTATTAATCGATAATATTACAAATAATTTATATGCCTCAACTCAGATGAACATTTCTAAATTGACAAATAATACTACAAGAAGTTTAAATGTCTTCAAATTGTCAATTTTACAGCTTACTTGTGTTCATTATTCACTTTTGTTTGCATGTGTGCATATGTAACTTTAAGTAAAAGAAAAACATTATGCAATTGAATTGGTAAGTTAATACTTAATATCTAAATATAAATTCCCCATAGAGAAGAAGATAAGAAAGAAAGATAGCCCCTAGATGTGAATATTAACGACAATTTGTCTCAGTGGAATATATTATTTATAGTTTAAGGTGTAAAATGGAAAGAGTGATGTACTCAGTTACAGCATGCCCATCAACTTCAAGCTACCCTCATTGATCATCTCCTTAAGCATCACAGGGCATACCCAGGTTTCACTTTCCTTGGTAGTTTACACTTACTTCATCTTGCTCTTATTAATCATTACAAAGATGTTCTCCATTCTTGGTTAGAGCAACAACATTAAATGTAATTACGTCCTGTTACTATTTTTTTCTGTGATCAATCTATTTTCATCAGACACAAAGTTCTAGACAAGCTTTTACTGTAGCCATTACTGTTGGACTCTTTGCCAACTCTGAGACATCTACTTAGGTATCATACATTGTTTTTTGATTAGTAAAACAAGGAGACAAATAATCGAAATAATTATAGCGGTTTCTCACTAAGCTAGCAAACTATTGTATTTTCATATGCACAATGATAAATATTGAGGAATTGCTCGCAACAACTAGTGTGCTATAACTTCTTTTAAGGTAATTATCTTAGCAATGTTAGCCATTTACTCAAAAAATAAAAGAAAAATAAACAATAATTTTAGTTCAATAATAACTTTTTTTTTAATAATGTACATTGGAATGTATGCATACTTTATGATAGAATGTGTAAATTAAAAGCATGCCACTTTTAAGCTGTGTTCCAATTCATTTGTTCTCATTTCTATATTGGCAGTCGATGTACTTTTATACAAGAACTGTAAGAAGTCACTTTCTATTTTTGTGACAGCCTATGTTAACATGGTAGCAGCAGAAATATTCTTCTCTCTAATCATCAAAAGTACTGTAATAAGCTAAATACAAATGTATTCAACACTAGCCATGCATAGTATTATTATTGGTCATGTTTGTGTATATAACACTATCCTTAAACACTACAAACCTTTCTCCAAGCTAACCTGAATTTATAAAAAGGATGTAAGCTGAGTTTTTCTACCATTCTTTAATAATGCAGAAATATAGACAGAATTATTTGCTAGTATACTGTGTATTAAAATATAGTTTACATTCTAGATTTTGTGATGTATACTGTTTATACAATTGTAGCAATCATAGTGCAGTAGATACTAGTATTGTACCTCTACAATCATAAATATTAACAAAATAAAATTGTAACACAATATAGTGTGAAAGATGTAGTTTTAATATTTAATGAACTGTTTCATAATGTTCAATATTTTGTTGTGGAGGATCAGAGGGTGAACTCTGCACAAAATGTGTGCCTTTTACTAACACAACATCATAGGATGGATTACTATCACATTGTACATTATCTTTTCCAAGTGAAATGACTCCATATGATGGATTAGCATCAACAGCTACAAAAGTCTATACCACATTAACAAAGTTTCAATTAATTGGTAGCTTATGTGAAGTGCATTTAAAATATCTTAATGTAATCAAGTACAATAAAAAATTTAAGTGCCAATGAAAATGAAGAATGTGCAATAAAGCTAAACTCTAAGTTATAGCTTGTCTCCCAATAATGTAGAAACCAGTTCACTCAGACTAAGAAGTATTTGATATCAATTTACAGTTTTCAAGCTATGAGTTTAATTGAGTTAAAAGGTCAAAATGTGTAAATTAACAAGAATATTTGGCAGCACTCATATTATTTACTACAATAAAGATATCTCTGAGTTAAAAATATTAATTTTATTTATTAAATTAGCAATAATTATACTTTGTGTCATACTTTAACTCAGTAAGAATATTTTTAGATGTAATTATTTCATCACATTTGAAAAATAATCCATTTTAAATTCTTGTCATCACTGTTACAAATGTAATTATCATGTTAATGGAACAAGTGCATATTGTGGAAAGATAATTAAGAATTGAACACATTATGTAAAGTATTAACTTACATTTAGGTTTTGATTTGCATCATTCTTGCTTCTAGTATTAACAAACATAAATAATTTCTTCATGTGAAAATAAGTAAAGAACTTACTTGTCATTTTGTATGTTTTGTAAGACATCAATGGTTGTTCTTTTCGATACTTTTCTTACATTATTTTCTGAAACACATCATTAATTATTATAATAAATACAAGAAAAATCCAAAACTTACTATTAATGCAGAGACAGAACAAAATAATCAAAGCAATTGTTAACACAACAATAATAGTTATGCTTACAATTACAGCAACAATAATGGTAGTAGTATTAGAAGGTGTGACAGTATATGTTATATTGCCTTGAGTGGATGAGATAGAGTCTGTAGAATATAAGAATAATTAGTTGGTGATGCAGAGCATCTCTAGTACTAACCTGTTGAATGTAAACACAATTCCACCGAATTAAAGTTCAGTTGTTGTCTCCCTGCATTACTATTACTATTATTAACTGTTATAGAATTGTATAAACTGATATTAATAGGCAATAATAAGAACCCATTAGAAGAAATAGTCCCATCGATATCTGTGATGTTATTATCTCCACTGATGATGTAATTGCATCCTATATCTTCACATCCAGTGATATAGTCACATGACAGTCTGAACCCGCCTCCCTCTACTGAGCAAATTCTTACTCCATGAATACAGCTTGTGGCTAATAAGAAATACGTTATAAATTTAATGACTAGCTAATAAGAAGTTAGAAAAGTAATTTTCGTTCATACCAATAAATAAACACAAACTTACACTGCAACCAAAACTTACAAAATGATATATCTTGTGATCTTCCTTCTCCAATCAGATTAAGTGATGTTATTGTAAACACTTAAGAATTACTTTCTAACAAATTCCCAATGTGTAACATAGTCATCAGATCAGCTAGAACTGGAAGAGAGGATCGAGTATCATTAGTTAAGACAGACCTCACAACTAGTGCATATCTCTGTTCACTGTTGTGACACTCTTTAGGCATCTAAAAAAATGTTTTATAAAAGTACATTCAAATTAGTATGTATGTACTTACCATTATCATGACTGTTAATGCAAAGTTTCCATTATGTTTAGACAATGAATATTGAATCCTGTCAAGTGTCGGTATATAAGGTAGACTTCCTACAGTACAAGATACTTCTCCTTGACCTACTATGTTTCTACCTGCTATACACAATCTGTATTGGTCACATGACCTGTTGCCTAGCAAAGTGAAGGTAATTTTTTGCATATCTGTTACGTTTTTTGTTATTTCTTCCAGGACACTTGGTTGTGAAAATGTTAGACTTAAATTGAAAGTTACTGTAACAGATTGAATTATTCTGTACTCCCATAAGACTTCTACTTCATTTGCCACAAGTTGTAAAGAGAGATTCATAGGAGGATCCGGTACACCTGTGATATATAATTACATTAACTTAGTTAATGTAAGTAATGCAAAAGCAAAACAAAACATAAGATTGTACAAATTAAGGGAGAAAATAATTATTTAACCTAGATGTTTTGCATTACTTGATGAATGGCAAAAGTGGCTTTTATATGATATACTTCTCAATGAACCAGCCTTTCTTATATAACCACTTGCATTGCACTCTCACAATATTTACAGTAACAGCTCTTTAAGGCTATTGAAATTTGCTCGAGTAAGCTCTGTTTTTAACTGGTAGAAACAATAATTTGGTCATCAGAAAATGGAAACTGGATGCTCTTTAATCTGGATAGTAATTGGTTAACTAAATAAAGTTATCAGTATCTTTGTTATATTTGGGGATTGTAGCTTCAGATATGAGTGTCAATGTCATCCAGAGCATTTTTCTTAGGGTAGAAGGTGAAAGAATCTGAGGTCTGAGGGATATCATACATATGGTGCTAATACATATGTGTTATGAATCATAGGAAGGGAAAAAAACACAACGTGGCAATGTTAAAGCGATAATTTCGAGACTATTCAGAAATTGGAAATATTGAAGGATTTTGATATTCTAAAAAAAAGGGGGGGGGTGGGAAGACAAGTTCCAACTGCACTCAAATATATTATATGAAACTATGATAAACTACACACATTAATCTTACATCCAAATCTGTATTTATAGTAAAGTCCAGTTGTGCTGTTAGTAGTACATGTGTATTATGAGTATATACAACAGCTAGTAATGATGATGCCTCAGTGAAGCCTGCATAATCAAGCAGTACTAATTCCATTAGGAATGGAAGTCTATCAACAGTTATTGGTAGGAAGGGGTGATGAATCTGTAGCAGTAGAAAAAGTGCTAGGAGTGTGAGAGCAGCAAACAAGAGACGGTTTATCCAGTTCATTGGAATATTAGAAGTGACTGTCGTACTTTTTTTGTTGAAATCATTTATTTACCTGTATAAAGTTGGATTTTATTATTCTATAACCTTATTGTATACATTAAAATACTTTAGTCACATAATTAATATACATACGATTGGACAAGAAAAGAGAATAGACTGTTTTTATAAAAATTGGTTTAAAATTTCAAACAAAGGAAAAACCATGTGTAAAACCTTGGCACATAGTTGTTAGGGAACCACATTATCATGTTCATTAGGTCCACAGCTTTCTGTTAACATATAGTTGTATGGGAGCTTATGATAATAGTATCAAGATATACAATTTGTGATGTCGATTTACCTGTTCAAAATTCCTGGAAAAATAAATAAACGGTGAAAGGGTTAAAATGGGATACTCATTAGTAGTTAACTTTAGCTTGTTAGAGGCTAAGGATGCATTACTAAGTGATGTAGCCATCTACGAGGAGTTAGCTGCTCATAAGTTCACAAGCAACCACAATAGTGATTTCTCTCAAAGGTGAGGAGACTACCTACTTGAGTCAACTTCGCCACAACAGCACTTCATTTAGAGAACACTCCCTAGCCTCAACTATGTGAAGGTCAATAAATTTGAAACAATCCCCGCCCACTCGCCTTGGGTTCAGACTGACAATGATGAAGACAGAGAGTAAGCATTAACAATAATAGGGACACTTTTAGCAATCATTTATCAACTGCGACCTTCCAGAGGGGAATTCTTTTGAACACCCCTGTCCTCCTACAAGGCACATTGTATGAGTAATAGCATGAGCAACCACGCTAATAACACAGATTACCCATGCTATCACTCGCTAATTGTAGGATAGCTTCTCTTAAAAATCATTTTCAGTGTAGCTACACTGTACCGTTCACTCACTATTTCCATATTTCAGGATTAGCTTCTTTTGGGACTTCACTTTCAACCGATAGCTTCTCCTGTTGAAAAAGTTTTGTCTAATACCAGTAGAGCTTCTGCACTAAAGTATGACATAATCTTCAACAAGAAACTACTTGTATTGTACGTTTCCAAGGCTAGAGCTGCACGCGTGTACACTTACCCGTACTATTTCACTTAGCTACCAAGGTACTTCAATTAGTTTGCGTGCTATTTCACTTAGTTACATGCAATTTCACTTTCCCCATGCAATTTCAATTGAACACAGATTTTCCCATTCATTCTTTAATGGACTATTTACGTGCTGTACTATTGCTATGTAAAATAGCCTGTAACTAGTACTACAATAGGCACAAAGTGTTGATGATGTTATTCCATGGCCACTTAGGGGACAAACAGAATATGTTCTGGGGACTAAGGACAAATCAACAAATCAGGGACTATGAGATGGATAGTAATGATGGATTTTTTTTTCATACTGGAAGTTATCGTTTTGACACTGATCAAAACTACTGATAACATGAAATAGCATAAAATAAAAGTTTAGGGGTGAGAGTAGTTGTGCCCAGTGATGCTGTAAATTAACTCATGTTAGGAGGCTTGTCCTCAATTACCTCAGCAGGAAATCTTTAAATGCTCCAAATGTCAACTTACCATATATTGTAACACTCACTCTAGGCTTAAAGAATTCGGTAGGAGATAATCTAGCAGCAACACAAGTAGCTGATGTAATACTGGTATTTGAAGTGTTTAGAGTCAGCACAGAAAATTCAGATTGTTTGACTGCAGTCACTCCTGGCAATGGAGAATTGTCGGGTTTTACACTTACTGTAGTATTAAGAACCATAAATTCTACATTCCAGCCAATGAATATGATACCATCTCCTAGTGTGCAGTTTATAGTTGTTGGTTCACCCACTGCTATGATAATAGGACCACTTGGTTGCACAGTAACTGCAAGTTAAATTCAAAATAGTTTATAAATGAAATTAATTCATTAATAAAAATACATATTTAGGTTTTAATGTATTGTCAGACCTCATTCCCTCAATCAAATGCTTCAAATCAATTTCACAGTGAATTTCATAATGACTTGCTTATATGTACAGTAATTAATAGGCTTGCCTATCTAGCACAGCAGAATATTAATTAGTTAAAATTGTACAGCAAGTGGGTGGAGACATTACTCAGAGTCACTGAGAGAGAATGACATGTAGTGACATAATGATTAAAATGAATTATCACCCTCTATGTACAAATAATAATAATGGTTAAGCTCATAGGAATAGAGGTAGGGTTTAGAGAATAATAGGAGAAACTAAGCATTAGGACTTGCTCTCTACTTAGTTCAGTGGAAGAAACAATAAGTTTTAGCAAGTCTACAAATGTCTAATAAGGAAGCAAGCATAGTTAATCTTAATGCATCATCCAGATGCTCAGTATTAAGCTGATATGCTCCAAGCACTCTACAATACTACTGTCAGCAAATGCTTACTTAATTGTATGTCACTCCTGCCCGCATTAATAGCTATATAGTACAGGGGTCTCAGCTAGTAGCCTAGCCACCAACATTAGGGACGTACCTTGGGAGTAAACTCCGTCAAAGATGTTCAAGGTCACAGAATAAAGAATCCAAAACACAGCCATACTTTTTACAACCCAAAGTCTGTAGCGAGTTTTCCGCACCCAATTCAATTAGATCGTACAAAAAAAAAAGATAGCGGGATACTCATAAATTTAAAAAGGGGGAGGGGGGAGAGTAGAGCTTTGAATGATCGGTAAGGGGTTTTTAACTTCCGCGATCTATAATGTCCAGACCTAGAAAATATATTCAAAGTTTCTTTTTAGGAAGAAGCTCACCTTTCCTGCTCGGCTATTTACAACCATAATAAAATCCGTAAACTGTCTTGATAGTTAGAATTAACAAAATAATTACTAGGCTGTAAAGTTTAACTAACTAGTTATCAACACTGATTTTTACGATTTTGTTATGGTTGTCAAAAGACACTTTTCAGGCAGTGTTATAACTCGTATTAAAGCATGGATGATTTGACAGTGGCGCTAGCAGATGTACTAACATTTTGCAGATTGGGATGGAGTAGCATAAGATATTTCTATACTCATTTAGCAGTACCCCTCAGTTCACGTTTTTCTCACTTCTCTGGACCGTGACTTGAATATACTCGTCGTCGTTTGTGGTCCGTTGTCGGCATCGGAGCCATTGACGATGCTTTACCAACCAGACACAACTTGATGAATACACACATCATCGTCTGAATACTGTTACAATACTCTAGTCCGGCTGAGCTTGTGTTACAGGGAATTCTGCATCCCAGGAAATGCAGATTCCTATCCTAGGATATTTCCCTCCCTGGAGTAGCCACTGTGAAAGAACAGCATTATGTAGTAACTGAAAGGTCTTGTTTGAGTAGCAAGGTGTAAAATAATTTCATGAAACACCTTATTGTTCCATTTACATGCAAGCGTATATATGGCTGGCAGTGACAAATTATAAATACCAATTGATATGCAGCAACACACCAGAAGATAGAACGGGTCTCTATGAGACAATTGCTACTGCATAATCCATGTAATACCTATATAGTATTCATTATAGTACAGCAGATATATTTCTGGTTACTTATAGCTAGCTACAGAAGCAGTATACTCTTTTAGCTATTAACATAACCTTAGAGGTGCGAGGATTGATTGTTAATATGCTTAAAAATATCTACTATTACACAACTACTTTAGCTAATATTAAAATTATTACATTGTGTAATTTTTGTGACCAAGTTTAAATATGTTTTGTATTGAACATGAATTGAAGTGTATTAAGTCAGGTTGAGAAAGAGTTGATATATTGAATACATTAGAATAAAACCAGAACTTGACTGAATATTTTTATCAGTTGATAGCTGTAACAGCATTCTGTAGTTTCAAAAGTACCAAGTACATCATCTATATTTATTTCGTGATGCTTACTGCTAAAAGTAGTAGCCTTGCTATCCAAACCTGTAGATATTGATTTTAGAAAATTTCACTTGCATTGTATTTTCTTCATCTTGTTGTCAATATAGCTATCCTTATAATTGTTATTAAATTCAACAGAGTTAAAACGATTACACTGCATTTCAGTAGTGGTATAATGTATACTTTGTAAACATTGTTCATGATATGCACACATTAAAATCACAATGAAAAATGATGGTATACACAACAAGAAGACAAAACAGAAAGTCAACTACTATAAGTTGTGTAAATCCAAGAGGATGGTACACATGCACAGTGAAAATAGTTTTACATTTGCATATAATTCCAACACTTTTGTAGTGAAACCATAAATTACATATTACCTGCAAGTGGGGAAGTTTACAAAGTAGCTAGGTCAAAGATTATTGACTCGTTTAAGAAAATTGTTACCATATAAGCTATCTTTGTGGCTTTATTAAAGTTCCATCCTGAAGTTCAACTTCATCGATCTTCTGACTATTGCTTTATGGGCTTTGTCTGAATCTTTAAAGTATGTTCCATCATGAGATATTTTCTATCTTCTCATAATTCGTTTATTTTCTGAGTCTTCCTCCATGCTGACTTCGCCTTCCAACGCCCAGTACCGAGTTGCAAACATGTGGAGCCAAGAAGGGATGCAAAAATCCGGCTCTGTAATACTCACACTGTCATTGCTTTCTTACTTTTCTTGACCTATGTATTTTATTGAGTGTTCATGCCTGCATTTCAAAATATGACTTGGCTGTAAAATGAAAACAACTCAAAAAGGCTCTGCACATGTTTTTCTTTTTCAATGAAACATTCTTGACTTTTCAAAGCATTTGTTTAGTTTTTTGAAAAGTTTAGGGAGAAACTGATTAACAGGAAACTCTCTGTTTGCTAGTGAAGTTCATGCTATCAAGTCTTTAATTGTTATCCTAACTATTACCAAGTTTGTTCTTTCTTGTACAACTAGCTAATACCACCCAAGCAAATTTTTTCCCCTGCAAAGTAATCTACCATTGTCCAGCTATCTTATAGGCTAGATGATCACCTTTTCTGTGCCAACGAGAGTAAAATAACTTGACACGATGTGTTGCCAATCCCGTTTCCGTTAATAATCTCGGGTGAATATAAATTATCACTCTTTTAGGGAGAGGTTTTCGTTATGTCGCCCGGGCGCACTGTGCTGCTATCTTTCTAGTGTGGAAGCTCAGTCTTGCTGTCTGTACAGGAGTCTGTAGATTAGGTAGAGTAGTGGATCTCTATGGATGAGTATCAGTGGGACTGTTAATGGAGACTATTATTGGTGCTGGCTATTTGAATTGTTTTGTTTCACTCAAGGTACATTTTAATATTTCCATGACAAGCTTATTCACTATTAATTACTTTCTATCTGTATTAACATTCACTATGACTGATTATAAGCTCTAAAACTGTGTAATTTTTACAAGCCTAATCTATTTTCTCTTGTTTTAGGTTTACAGCTACTCATGTGTATGACTAGCTAACTGAAGGAAAAAAAAGGAGGATTAGTTGAATTTGTGTTTCTATTAATAGTTCAAAAAGTCAAATAACCTATTCTAAAATCATGAAACAAATGATACATTTAAAAAAAGCTGGATTTGTGGAGATTTCAGGCCAAAAAAAAAGTGAATAATTATGGTGTGCTGGATATCTTGGTTGCCAATCATCAGTTATGTTGTTTTTGTCAGACTAGCTAGTCCACGACACCAGATTCTCCTTTTCTGTAGAGAACTATAAAGGCTATTACATGATTTTGAATGCATGATACTTTTGTTGTAATAGAGCTGATTAATTAACTATGTGCTAGTGATGTTTATTAAAGCTCCAAAGAGGACAAAGACTGCAAATTTAAGCAAAAAAATATAGCTAAGACATAACAATAGGTTCTAAACTAAGCTTATGTTTTCTAGTTAATGTTTATGTTTTATTTTATTTTTTTAAGAGATATAATATTATAATAAGAACAAATGGTAAGGTAGTTTAAAAGTTAAGTACTCTTGTTTGGCAGCACTCTCAAAAATTAATGGTTGAAGTCTCTTTGAGGTATAGTACTCACAGAATAGCAGGAAATAGCCAACAGTTATGTAGGCCATCAGAGAAAACAGAAACATAAGGAAGCTAAGCATTAAACCTATCTGAACTGCTGAGGGAAAATTTTATTACAAATTATAATCAAACAAGCATGCAATAGTAGGTTCTAATGCAGGTATTTGATAATGAGGTTTCAAGTTGTGTGCCCACTTTTAAACACGGCATAAGTTATGGAGGTTTATAAGAGGACAATTTTTATTCACACAGAGCAAATTAATGAAAAAAATAATATTATGCTTGCCAATATCCAACTTAAACACATCTCTAACATCAATATAAATGTTTAAATTCAGTCTTTGCTTGGTCAATCTGAGAAAGTGTTTATGGTTCTTGAAAGCATTTGGGCAAAGCAGATGGATATAAATGGATTGCTTTGTTTAGTTGAAATGAATGGAGCAGCATGGATGATGAAAGTTGCTTACAAGTGTGAGGTTGGGGGTGGGGGGTGGGGGGCATAATGTACAACATACCAATTTTCTGTCATGAAAAACCATTTTCCAATTTTTATATTTCATGTAAATAACTTTTACATTAACTCAGCTAAATTAAAGTGTAATGCCATAGTGATAATTTTATGGGATTTAGCTATTAATTATTTCAAACATTTCCAATTTTTTTCATTTATTTCAAAGAATTCCTGCAATGTCAGTTTATTCAATGTTTAGTTTTGGCTTGGAGGATATGCATCAATATGAAATTCTTAACTGTCATCAGGACCATCAAAATATTCTTCCTGATATGTCATAATGACAGTTGTAAATACAAACTGAGTTCTGTATTTGGTATTAATAGTAACAAACACCTAGCTTTTTATTGTTTGGAAATTGATTTGAATTCATGAAACAATCAATCAAGAAATTAATGCTTAATGGTAATACTTTTACAAGGTGTAATAAATCTGCATGCTGTGTACCCCCTCCCCCCTCCCCCCTCCCCCCTCCCTCCCCCCAATCCTTCACTGCATGTAGCTAAGGATTTGCAACGATAAAATAGTAAATATATTTGATCTGAGGTAGCATGGTAGTTGTAACATAAAATGATTGTAATCTTCTATTGCTGACTAAAAAATTCAGTAATCAGTGAATAATTAAAAAGTACAAATACAAATAGCTATGTGAGTCTTATTGTTAGCATTTGGTAACTTTTAGTAGGAGTGTATGTTTGTGTTGTTTATTGGTATGAAAATGTAGTTTATTTTTTTTCAACTTATTTATAACCTCTTTTCTTGTCAGCCACAAGCTGTATTCAGGGAATAAGAATATTATGTCTATAGGGAAGTGGGCTCAGACTATCATGTGACTATGTCCCAGGATGTGAATATATAGGATGTAACTACATATCATCAGTGTAGATAGTAACGTCAAGAGTATTAAAAGGGCCATTTTCCTAAGGAATTTACCTTGCTGTCTATTAATATCAGTGCATACAATTCTATAACAGTTATTAATAATAGTAACAGTAATGCAGTTAGGCAACAACTGAACTCCAATTCAGTGAATTAGTGTTTACATTCAACAGGTTAGATATCACCAGCTAATTATTCTTATATTCTAAGACTATCTCAACCACTCAAGGCATTACAGCTCAACTGTCACACTTTCTACTACTACTACTATTATTGTTGCTATAATTGTAGTCGTAGCTATTGTTGCAGTGCTAACAATAGTTTTGATTATTTTGTTCTGTCTCTGAATTCACAGTAAGTTTCAGACTTTTTCATCGTAAATAATTATATAATTAATGATGTGTTTCAGAAAATAAGGTTGTGTAATTATTATTATTAATGTTTATTGATACAACTAGAAACAAGAATGATACAAATCACAACCTATGTAAGTTAATGCTTTACATAATGAATTTTTTTCAATTCTTAATATTTTTGTCCATGCATAATAAGCACAAGCTCCTGTATATCATTTAGGGATAGTGATGATTAGAGTTTAAAGTGGATTAATTAAGAAAGTATTGAAATAATAATCAGAGATATTATTCTTAGTGCTGCCAATTATTCTTGTTAATTTACACTATTGTGAGCTTATAATAATTACCTGATTATTTTGCTACTTCACTTGCTTTAGCTAATTCACTTTGACAACTTAACATTGAAAATCAAACTCAGAGTTTGACAACTTTTACATTCCAATCAGTTATTATGAGTGGACTGGTTTCAACATTATTGGGAGACAAGCTATAGGTTAGAGATTTAGCTTAATACATAGCTAATTCTTTGTTTATTTGTTTATTTATTTATTTTTATTGTATTTCATTTCAGGAATTTTGAATTCACTTCAAATATACTACCAATTAATTGAAACTTTGTAAATGTGATATAGACTTTGGTGGCTGTTGATCCTAATCCATCATATGGAGTCATTTCACTTGGAAAGAATAATGTACAATGTGATACTAATCCTTCCTATGTGGTTGTGTTAAAAAAATATGCACATTCTGTGCCTGAGCACTCAAATGTATTCAGTGATGCAAAAGACACACATTATGTAATCAGAGTCCACCCTCTGATTCTCCACAACATTATATTGAATATTATGAAGCAGTTCATTAAATTAAAGAGTCCATATTTTCACAATGCATTGTTTTATGTTAATATTTTGCTATAACTACATATATTTTTTTTATAATTTTGTAGAGCACTTAACTATTGTGTAACTTGAATAGGGCAACATAAACTGTGGTGAAATATTTTTTCAATACTGTATTTCTTATCATAAAAGGAAAATGAAAGTATTGTCATTATAGAAGAGTAAGAAGAGTTCTTATTCTTTTTTTTTCTATAATTTTTATATATAATTACAAGCCAAAAATATAAATTATTATATTCTTAACAATATCATGAGTAAGATACATAGAGTGCATGTTTAGTAATCGTTTAATGATAAAACAGACAAACTTTCCTTTTTAGCTAGCTAATTGACGGAAGATGAGCTTCAGTCAATTAGATGAAAGTTATTACTTTGATAATTTAGAAGGAATAATAATATAATTAAATGTCATAGCCTAGATAAGCATACATAATTAAACTGAAGCTATAAAGTATCACTAGTAGAATTACTGGAAAGGGTAAATATTTGGTAAAGAATGGCCACAGAGCAAAAACTCAATTTGCTCAATTTGAGTAAACAGAGGCTTATACATACATAAATATAATAAATAAATAAATATAAACTATCATGAATGGAGGGAGGGAGGGAGGGATGCATATCATGAAGTAGTTGATAAAGTCAGCAAATGTAAGATAGTAAAATTTAGATTAAGTGATACAAAATAGTGAGGATCATGATACTTCACCCTGTTCTAGTAATGTAAACAATATTGTGTTTTTCCAAATCGTCTTCCTTTTATGTTGTGCCTTTGCTGTTTTGATATCATCATGTGGAACTGAAAATATTATAGTGTTTTTTAAACACTATATACATCTGCTCTAGTATTAACATAATGATTTACACAATTGTAAACAATAATGTGTTCTTTCCAAATCGTCTTCCTTTAATGTTGTGCATTTGTTGTTGTGATAATATCTTCATGTGAAACTGAAAGTTTTATAGTGTTTTTTTAAACACTATATACATTTATTCTACTATATAAATTTATTGAACGATATAAAACAATTTTTCATCAAGAAAACATGAATAATTATAAAAAATTAATATATTGAAATTCTTGTATTAATCAATATTATTACAAATAATTTATATACCTCAACTCAGATGATTTCTAAATTGACAAATATAGCTACAAGAAGTTTAAATACTGAAATAACATATGTATTACTTAAGTATTTAATGGCATGATACAGTAGTTATGCTAGAGTAATGTAATATCTTCAATTGTCAATTTTACAGCTCACTTGTGTTCATTATTCCCTTATGTTTGTATGTGTTCATATGTAACTTTAAGTAAAAGAAAAACATTGTGCAATAACACTTAAATATAAGTAAGTATCTAAATATGAAGTCCCCTTTGAGGAGAAGATAAGAAAGGAAGATAGCCCCTAGACGCAAATATTAACAACGATTTATCTCAGTGGAATATAATTTGTAGTTTAGGGTGTAAAATGGAGTGAGGTTCATATGATGTACTCAGTAGACAGCTACAGCATGCTCATCAACTTCAAGCTATCCTCATTGATCATCTCCTCAAGCATCTACAGGTATACCGAGGTTTCACTTTCCTTGGTAGTTTACACTTACTTCATCTTGCTATTATTTATCATTACAAAGATGTTCTCCATTCTCAAGGAAAGAAAGTGAATAATGTAGAGCCCAATTGAAAACTGTCAGTCTTACAATCGGTAAAAAATAACATATGTTATGCAGAGAATTGGCTTCCTGGTATTATCAAAGGCGCAGTCTGGTGTTTGATGTTTTAAATGTAATTGAAAACTGGTGTAATGATTCCTAATGGGTTTGGTTGGAGCAACAACAAATGGAATTACGTCCTGTTACTACTAGTTTTTTGGGATCAATCTACTTTAATCAGACACAAATTTTTAAGTTTTTGACAAGCTTTAACTACAGCCATTACTGTTGGACTCTTTGCCAACTCTGAGACATCTACTTAGGAATCATACATTGTTTTTTGATTAGTAAATCAAGGAGATAAAATAATCGAAAGAATTATAGTGGTTTCTCACTAAGCTAGCAAACTATGCACAATGATAATATTGAGGAATTGCTCACAGCAACTAGTGTGCTATAACTTATTTAAGGGAATTAACTTATGCAATCTTAGCCATTTACTCAGAAAAGAAAAGAAAAAATAATCAATGCATCCACCTGGCCACGGGAGACCCCCGCTCTACACAGTTCCTCCTTCAGCGGCTGTCAGTAGTGGTACAACGGGGAAATTCGGCAGCAATTTTAGGCAGTACAGGCTCCTAACTTGTTCATTTAAATATTATTATTATTAATTTTTATCAGTTCATAATAATAATAATAGTATAGGTAATTCAATATTTTTAGCTTAGTAGCATTAAAATTAGATACACAAATTCACTATACTTTTCAGCTCGAAAGCCTTCTTCGGTTGAGAGGTGTATATGACCGTTTAAAATAAAATAAACAAAGTTGTCAACAAGAAAAATGCACTTAGCCCTGGGCCAACATTGACGCTAAAGTTCTGATTGGAACGGAGTCCAGGTAGAGCTGAGCCTGAGGCCTTTGTCTAAATTTGACATGGTGTTGGTGCTCTGTATAATAAATGATTCTGTTAGCCTCCTATGGAAGCGATTTGGTACCATTTTAACAACTCTTGATTCACTTCAGTTTAGCTACTCTGTGTAACTTTTAGTTGAACTGAATTTATGAAATAGTAAGCTGAGTTTTTCTACGTTCTTTAATAATGCAGAAATATAGACAGAATAATTTGCTAGTACTGGGTATTAAACAATAGTTTACATTCTATACTGTTTATACAATAGTTGCAATTATAGTACAGTAGGTGCTAGTATCGTACTGTAATTAAACAAGTTCTAGCCCAATTTAATAGCTAGTACAAATCATAGCTACAGTTTAAGAGCTCAAGACAAAGAATAATTTAACATGACTCATAGTTGTAGTGTACTTGTGCAATTAATCATATGACTCAAGAGTTAGCAGAAGCATAGCATCCTCTGTCAATTAGCTAATCTGGAAAATCTGTCTGCTTTGATCATAAAAAAGCATTTCTTATGCATACAATTTCTTCAATTAGCTACTTGCTCATATCAATGTAAAAGATAAAATAATTTTTTGATTTTTAGTAGTAAATTTTATTATTTAATAATAAGGACTAAAAGAGGAATGAGAGATTTCCATTGCTGTTCAATGCTATGATTAAGTGCTCTATATTATTTACAACATTTGCTATGTATGAAATTATAGCTATTAGCACTTTACTCAGCAAACTAAATATTAACAAAATAAAAATTGTAACACAATGATAGTGTGAAAGATGTAGTTTGTAATTTTTAATGAACTGTTTCATAATGTTCAATATTCTGTTGTGGAGGATCAGAGGGTGAACTCTGCACAGAATGTGTGCCTTTTATTAACACAACCTCATAGGATGGATTACTATCACATTGTACAATATCTTTTCCGAGTGAAATGACTCCATAGGATGGATTACCATCAACAGCTACAAAAGTCTATACCACAATAACAAAGTTTCAATTTATTGGTAACTTGTGTGGATGTATTTAAAATATCTGATGAAATGAAGTACAATAAAAAATTTAAGTGTCAATGAAAATGAAGAATTTGCTATAAAGCTAACTCTCTTAGTTATAGCTTAGCTATCTCCCAATAATGTAGAAACCAGTTCACTCAGACTAACAAGTATTTGATAGGAATTTGCAAAGTTTTCACGCTCTCAGTTAAACTGAGTTAAGGTCAGAAATGTGTAAATTAACAAGAATAATTGGCAACACTCATATTACTACTACAACAAAATCTCTGAATTAAAAATATTAATTCTAATTATTAATTATGTCACACTTTGACTTTGTCAGAATTTTTTTAGAATTTATTATTTTATCATGTTTTTTTAATTAATCCATTTTAAATTATTGTCGTCACTGTCACAAATGAAAATATCATGATACTGAACAAGTGCATATTGTGGAAAGATAATTAAGAATTGAAACACATTATGTAAAGTATTAACTTACATTTAGGTTTTGATCTGCATCATTCTTGTTTCTAGTATCAACAAGCATAAGTAATATATTCATGTGAAAATAAACAAAGAACTTACTTGTCATTTTGTATGTTTTGTAAGACATCAATGGTTGTTCTTTTCAATACTTTTCTTGCCTTATTTTCTGAATCACATCATTAAAAATATTATAATAAATACGAGAAAAAATCTGAAACTTACTGTGAATGCAGAGACAGAACAAAAGAATCAAAGCAATTGTTAACACAGCAATAATAGTAACGCTTACAATTACAGCAACAATAATGGTAGTAGTATTAGAAGGTGTGGTAGTATATGTTGTATTGCCTTGAGTGGATGAGATAGAGTCTGTAGAATATAAGAATAATTAGTTGGTGATACAGAGTATCTCTAGTACTAACCTGTTGAATGTAAACACAATTCCACTGAACTGAACTTCAGTTGTTGTCTCACTGTATTACTATTACTATTATTAACTGTTATAGAATTGTATAAACTGATGTTAATAGACAACAATGAAAAGTCGCTAGGAAAAATGGCCTCTTTAATATCTGGGATGCTATCATCTCCAGTGATAATGTAATCACATCCTATATCTTCACATCCAGGGACATAGTCACATGACACTTTGAACCCACCTCCTTCTAGTGAGCAGATTCTTACTCCTTGAATACAGCTTGTGGCTAGTAAGAAATAGTTAATAAATTTTTATGACTAGCTAATAAGAAGTTAGAAAAGTGATTGTTAGTAGTTCATACTAATAAATTAACACAAACTTACACTGAAACTAAAACTTACAAAATGATATTTCTTCTGATCTTCCTTCTCCATTCAGATTAAGTGATGTTATTGTAAACACATAAGAAATAGTTTCTAACAGATTCCCAATTTGTAGCATTGTTATCTGATCAGCTAGAACTGGAAGAGAGGATCGAGTATCATTGGTTAACACAGACCTCACAACTAGTTCATATCTCTGTTCACTGATGTGACATTCCTCAGGTATCTGAAAAAATGTTTTGATAAAAGTACATTCAAATTAGTATGTATGTACTTACCATTATCATGACTGTTAAAGCAAAGTTTCCATTATGTTTAGACAATGAATATTGAATCCCATCAAGTGTCGGTATATAAGGTAGACTTCCTACAGTACAAGAGTCTTCTCCTTGACCTACTGTGTTTCTACCTGCTATACACAATCTGTATGGGTCACATGACCTGTTGCCTAGCAAAGTGAAGGTAGCATTTTGCATGTCTATTGCATTTTTTGTTATTTTTTCCAGGACACTTGGTTGTGAAAATGTTAGACTTAAATTGAAAGTAACGGTAACAGATTGAATTATTCTATACTCCCACGAGACTTCTACTTCATTTGCTACAAGTTGTAAAGAGATATTCATAGGAGGATCTGGTACACCTGTAATATATGATTACATTAACTGAGATGGATGTTGAACAAAAGCAAAACAAAACATAAGATTGTACAACTTAAGGGAGAAAATAATTAAGTAACCTTGATGGCTTGCATTACATGTTAAATATCAAAAGTGACTTTTATGATATACTTCTCAATGAACCTGCCTTTCATTATAAACCACCTGCATTACACAATCGAATCAATAACAGTGACTAATCTTTAAAGCTATGGCAATTTGCTCAGAGTAAGCTCTGTTTTAGCATCTAGAAATAATATGTTCATCAGAAAACGGAAACAGGATGCTCGTTAATCTTGATAGTAATTGGTTAACTAAATATAATTATCAATATGTTTGTTATATTCTTCTTAGCTAACAAAATATCAGATAAACTCATAATTTGCTAGGAATGGAGCATACAATACTGCTAAGTATATAAAGCTTAGCTCCTTGCTGCCAAATGCCGAGCAGACATGAGTGTCAATGTCATCCAGAGCATTTGTCTTAGGGAAGAAGGTGAAAGTATGTAAGGGATATCATACATATGGTACTAATTCATACGTGTTATGAATCACAGGAAGGGAAACAATAATGAAGCAGTGTTTGTGTGTAATGTTAAATCAATAATTTCGAGACTACTCAGAAATTAGAAATATGGACAGAAATTTGATATTCTAAAATAAAAGGAAGAGTGAAGGGGGGAGGGGGGGGGGGGGGGGGGGGGAGAAAAAATTCCCCCCCCCCCACTGTTTGTATGAAAATAAGGTAAAAAAAAAACGTGTGGTTAAATTTTTAAAGGGGTGTGTGTTT
>WLWI01000961.1_pt1 | contig 25258 bp, 25 predicted proteins | sample 6701501 | NCBI WGS metagenome assembly WLWI01 (sample SAMN12718690, study PRJNA515312) | sponge metagenome | isolation source: marine sponge | host: Mycale hentscheli | place: New Zealand: South Island, Marlborough, Capsize Point | collected 2014-11-01 | reverse complement strand
AACGCTATCAGGGTGAAGCAGGTATTGCGCTAGGCCTGGATTTAAGTTTTAAATCAGAAGAAAATATGGCCTTTGCCGTTATCTCCGCAACCTCTAATGCAAACCCTGGCTCATATACACTGTCTGGTAAATATGTCGGTGGTCAGGCATCAGCTACAGTTGGTGTAGGTCTCGGTGCCAAGGTGCTTGTCGGTGCTGGTAATCAAAGCCTGAGTCTGCAGCCACTTGCGCTGGAAACAAACAAAGGTTTGGGTGCCTCTGCAGGTGTCGGCTTTCTCTACATAGAAAAGGCCCGATAGCCTTTAGCTGAATCAAGGTAACAGGTGAAACCCCGTCGCCCTGGCGACGGGGTTTTTGTTTTTCCAGTTGTACATGCCTGATCCAGGCAATTTAATTTTTAGCCCCTTCATCCAGTAAAACTCTTAAAGCAGAGATTACCAATCCTGGTTGATCGAGGTGAATTGAGTGCCCGCTTTGCTCCGCAATTAAATGAATTCCGTTGACATTCAGGAGCGAGAGCTCATCCTGTAACTCCATCCAGGTTTCTTCCATCTTGTCACCAAATCCATTATTAGGCCAAACACGTTTACCACGCGTTAGTACCACTAGTGGCATTGTGGATAAGGGTGCCAATTTAAGTACTTCCATTGCACTTAAAGGCAGGCTTTGCATTTCCTCTTTCAAGGTATACCTGTACTTCCAGGATGACATTAATAAATATGCCCTGGCGCCGGTCTCCTCTGGATAATGCTCATGCAGCACCGTACGCGATACATTATATGTACGACTTCGCGCAGGAAAACTCCTGGCCACTTTTTTGGTCGCTTTTGGCAATCTCTCTACCTGTTCAGGATGAGAAGAATCGATTAACACTAATCCTGCTGTTTTCTGCGGATACTGTTTGGCGAAATACTGTGCTGTATAACCTCCGAAAGAATGACCCACGAGGATATAAGGTGCAGGAACTCTGGCTTCATTTAATAAACGATACAATTCATTTACTATGCGTTTGCTTGTGCGCGGCAAGGGCCCCATATCACTCCAGCCATAACCGGCCCTGTCATATGCACATACGCGCGTCTGCTTTGCTATGACCTTTTGTATCTGCACCCATTCCAGTGAGAATCCGCCCGTACCTGAGTCCAGTACGACTGTGGGCTCACCCCGGCCAATGCAATTGATGTGTAGATTTAGACCACCGATATCGACTATTTGTCCTGGTGGAAGTAAGTGACGCTCAGATGGTTTTTCACCTTGAGCTGTAGTAATAAATAATGATGAAATAAAAAAAGCAGGTAAGCGAGCTGATTTTCAATTTCTTATTCATCATGTAGACACTAAGACAAACACAATATTTCCTCTCTAGTAAGAGTGAACTTCAAGGAGCATGGTTCCGTAGCAGGAAAAGTGTAACCAAACTCAGCAAGATTGTCGGCATTGTCGCACTAATAGCGGGTGATATGTCATATACAATACCCATGTGACCCGTCATTTGATTGCCTATGTGGAAAATGATTCCAATTAAGGCACCGATAAATACCCTTTGTCCAATTGCCGTTGATTTTGAGGTACCTCGCACCAAAGGTACTGCCAGTACGATCATCGCCAATATAGAAAGAGGTCGGATGATTTTAGACCAGAGGGCCTGCTCATAACGCTGAGCATTTTGTACATTTTGATTCAGAAAATCGATATAGTTGATCAAGCCCCATAGTGTCAAATACTCGGGTTTAACAATAAGTATGTTGACCATTTCTGAATTAAGCAGAGAGTCCCAGTTTGCCAGTTCATGATGCTGTCTACTTACAATATCCCTGCCAATCTCAGATTGTTGGATATCTTCAAGCAACCACTTACCGTCAGTATATTCGCCTTTTTGCGCGTGAATGCTACTGCGTAACTCATCATTATCATCAAATTCATATATATAGATCTGCTCAACTTTTCCCGCAGGTAACACCTTACGTATGTTGATATAACTATTGCCGTCTCGCGCCCAAAAACCGTACTTGGTTTTTAAAGCGATCTGCTCAGTTAATGCCATCGAACGCATATGTTGGGCTTTCTCCTCACATATCGGCGCAAGTAATTCTCCAATAACAATAGCAATAAACACCAGTACCAGACCTGATTTAATCAGGACAAGACTGAGGTTGGATTTCGAAACGCCAGCTGTACGTATTACCGCCAGCTCACTATTTTTCGCCATCATCCCAAGCGCCGCCATGCTGCCAATTACAGCCGCAATCGGAAATAATTCGTAGGCAAGGCGCGGCATTGTAAGCAAGACATAGGTGACTGCTTCTGTGACGCCATAACTTCCCTTGCCTGTTTCCTCCAATTGATCGATTAAGGAAAAAAATGCAAATAAGGCGACCAACACACTGAGAGCAAGTATCGACATTGATACAAGAGTTACGGTGAAATAGCGTTGAATAATCTTCATTAGCCTAGCCTATTTCTTACTTACCACGACCTTCTGTCTGACACCTCCACGATGCCATTGTAGGATACGTGGGAATTTGAAAATCGCTACTATTGTTAACACTAACAAAAGATGCACCCACCACATCCCTATTATTGGAGATAGTTCATCCCGCTTCACCAATGTCTTGGATATACCGAGTAAATTGCTATAAATGAAATACATCATGATCGCAATAAACAGAGGTACATAGCGAGTCTCTCGAAACGATAGGCCATTTAAAGCCACCGCCAACACCGGCAATAATAGTGTTGCGAAAATATAAGACATTCGCCATTGCAATTCGGCCTTATAGGCGGGTCGATCTGAGCCAATCAAACTGAGACTTGGAACAGCCTCCAGCTTAGCTACTGATTTCGCCTCATCATTCTGCTCCACTAATACGCCATAAGTACGATAGTTGGTTATTTGATAATCCAGATTGCCAGGCTTTCCAACATAACGCCGTCCATTTTGAAAAGCGATATAGCGACTTCCGGTACGCTCACTGAATTCATATTGAGCACTGTTGGATCGAAGAACACCAAGATCGTTATTTTGACGCACCTGTAAAAAGACATTCTCCATATGCTCAAGGTCGTCCGACATTTTTTCTATATATACTATTCTGTCGCCTTTACTAAACTCCTTGAACTGACCTGCACTAATGCCTGAAATATCTGACTCCTGTTCTGCTCGCCCTTTTAATCCACTCACCCCGTTTACAGCCCATGGTCCAACAATGAAACTGGAGAGAAAAACGAGTAAAGAAAAGATCAAGGCAAATTTGAGAACCGTCCTGATTTGAAATCCCACAGCCATTCCTGATACTGAAATAACAGTCAACTCCCTGTCCTGGGCCAATCTGGACAAGGCAAGCATGACTGAAATAAACAGGGATATGGGTAGTAACTTCGGCAGGCTGGCCAGCATTTTCATGCTTAGCATCTGCAAAACCAGTTCGCCGGGTAACTCACCATCAGCGGCATCAGCAAGAAAACCGACAAAACGATTGCTGGCGAGAATCAATAGTAAAAGTCCAACAATCCATAGAAGTTTCTCCAGGATTTCTTTATATATATAACGTTCCAGGATCATAAATATTCTATTGATACCGATGTTTAGTTAAGCAACAAGCTTTAGACGAATACATTTGCTAGTATTAAGCATTGACACTCCAGACTCGACAGGGTTCGGAGATCAATTACAAAAACAATTAAATCACTCAACTACATAGTACAGAATAATATGGAATTCAGCATTAAAAGCGGCAGCCCCGAAAAACAAAGAACGGCCTGTATAGTCGTCGGTGTAAACGAACCACGTAAACTTACTGCAGCGGCAAAAGCAATCGACTCCAGCAGTAAGAAATACCTCTCGAATCTGATTCGTCGTGGTGACATTGAAGGCAAAATGGGTCAATCCCTGCTCCTACACAATGTCCCCGGCATGCTTTGCGATAGAGTACTCCTCGTCGGATATGGTCGGGAACGTGACATGGATGAGCGCCAATATCGGAAAATCATCGAAAATAGCGTGAAGCAATTAAATACCACCGGTGCCAATGACGCCGTCAGTTATCTGTCTGAACTTAATGTCAAAGGACGTGATCATAACTGGAAGATAATGCGCGCAGTTGAATTCACCAATCATGTACTCTATGAGTTTAAGGAATTTAAGAGCAAGAACAAACGCTCTAAGAAAGCGCTTAAGAAAATCACGCTGACAGTTCCTTCACGTCGGGAATTACCCTCAGGAGATAAAGCGGCGAAGATCGGAGCCTCCATGTCAAAAGGTATTAAATACACCCGCGACCTGGGCAATCGCCCTGCAAATGTTTGTACTCCCAGTTATCTTGCCAGTCAGGCTCAACAGCTGGCTAAAACCTATAAGTCATTGAAGGTGAAAGTGCTGGACGAGGCGGCAATGAAAAAGCTGGAGATGAACTCTCTATTATCAGTAAGCCGCGGCAGTGCAGAGCCCGCCAAACTCATTAGCTTTGAATACAACGGTGGTAAGAAAAATAGCAAGCCGGTCGTATTGGTAGGTAAGGGAGTCACATTTGATACCGGGGGCATATCTCTTAAGCCTTCTCCTGCGATGGATGAAATGAAATATGATATGTGCGGTGCTGCCTCCGTCTTTGGCACTATGTGTGCGATCGCTGACATGGGTCTTGCTCTGAATGTAGTCGGTGTGGTGCCTGCCGTAGAAAACATGCCTAGTAGTACCGCTACCAAACCTGGTGACATATTCACCAGCATGTCTGGCCAGACAATCGAGGTCTTGAACACTGATGCGGAAGGACGTTTGATTTTGTGTGATGCGCTCAGCTACAGCGAACGCTTCAATCCCAGCTCGGTAATTGATATAGCCACGCTTACGGGTGCCTGTGTGATGGCATTAGGCAGCCATGCTACAGGTTTATTAAGTAATCATAATCCGCTGGCAAAAGATCTCCTGAATGCTGGTGAAACAAGCGGCGATCGAGCCTGGCAATTACCCCTCTGGGATGAATATCAACAACAAATAGATAGTCCTTTTGCTGACATGGCAAATATCGGTGGCCGAGAAGCGGGTACCATCACGGCGGCCTGCTTTTTGTCGCGTTTTACGAAAAAGTTTCATTGGGCGCATCTTGATATCGCCGGTACCGCCTGGATTGGTGGTAAGAAAAAATGTGCTACTGGCAGACCGGTTTCACTACTAACGCAGTATCTTCTGGACCGAGCAGAGTAACGCAAAGCAAATACCCAGAGTCGATTTCTATATACTACCTGACCAGGGGCAACGGGAACGATTCACCTGTGACATAGCCAATAAGATCCGCAGACAAGATCTGCAGATCTATATTCATACGAGCTCAAGAGAAGAAGCAGGTGTGCTGGACGATCTCCTTTGGACCTTTAAAGACATCAGTTTCCTACCACACTGTCTTATTGATGCAGATGACGCCGGCACTAATACCATAACTATAGGATGGGAAGGAACAACCGCAAACAGCAATGAAGTGTTAATAAATTTAAGCACTGAAATTCCTGACTTCGCTGATAACTTTAATCGCATAGTTGAAATCGTGCCACCTGAAGATCCCCATAAACAGCGAGCCAGAGAACGTTACAAACAATATCAACAAGGCAATTTTGAGCTTCACAACAACGATTTAAGAACTACCCGTGCCCCCGCCTGATTACAATAACCCGAATGATGTCCTCGGAAAAAAGCTCGAAGAACTTGAGTCATTACTGGAAAATGACAATTCAGACAACACCGCAAACAAAATTGAAATACCGATTTTGGACGAATTAGTAACGGAGGCTGATTTCGTTGATGCGGCAGATGCTACGGATCTGGCAGTCATTGATGAGCAAATAACCGAACTCGCTGAAAAATTAGAACAAAAATTTTCCGGCGAACTGGATCAACTGGTTCGTCTTCTTAAAGATAATCTTAAACATAGTATTGTCGAAGAGCTGCGTACTCAGGCTAACATTAATCAGGACGAGCTGGAAAACAACGAGGAGAACAGTGCAGAAGAGGAACATTAGCACCATATCGCCCCTCCCCCTCAATCTCCGGTCAAAATTTATTTTATCTCGTTCTGTCATTCTACCTCCTGCGTACGGCATAATGCTGCCACCGAAAATGATTCATTTATAAAACCAACTTATTAATTCAGACGATGGAAAAAAATTACGAGCCGCAGCTGATTGAAAGCGACTGGTATCAGAATTGGGAAAAACAGGGCTATTTTGCTGCGAAGAGTGGACAGGAAAGCTACTGCATCATGTTGCCACCACCCAATGTCACCGGCAGCCTACACATGGGTCATGCCTTTCAGCAGACCTTGATGGACATCCTTACTCGTTATCACCGTATGAAAGGGGATAGCACTTTATGGCAATGTGGTGCCGATCATGCAGGTATCGCCACCCAAATGGTGGTGGAACGACAACTGGAAGCAAAGGGCCTGTCCAAACATGATCTTGGTAGAGACAAATTTATCGAGGCCGTATGGGACTGGAAAGAAACTTCTGGTAATACCATTACACGTCAATCCCGCCGTCTGGGCACCTCAATGGATTGGTCGCGAGAGCGCTTTACCATGGATGAAGATCTGTCTGAGGCGGTCATGGAAGTCTTCATTCAGCTCTATGAAGAAGATCTTATTTATCGCGGCAAACGACTGGTGAACTGGGACCCGGTGCTTCACACCGCCATTTCTGATCTCGAAGTTATTTCAGAAGAAGAAGATGGGTACATGTGGCATATGCGTTATCCAATAGTTAATTCCACGGGTGACGCTCAGGGAAGTGCGAATGTCGAGGGAGACACGGCATTGCGAGCGAGCTACATAGTTGTAGCAACTACGCGACCGGAGACAATGCTCGGAGACGCGGCTGTCGCTGTGCATCCCGACGACGATAGATATAAAGACCTGATTGGTACTGAAGTTGAATTACCGCTGACCGGTCGAACAATTCCCATCATTGCTGATGAATATGTCGATCCGGAATTTGGTACAGGCTGCGTCAAGATAACCCCTGCTCATGACTTTAATGATTACATCGTTGGCAAACGTCATGATTTACCACTGCTTAACATCTTTAATATCAGCGCGGAAATAAGTGACGATGCCCCGGAAGCCTATCGCGGTATGGATCGCTACGTTGCTCGTAAACAGATCGTTAGTGATCTGGAAACAAATGGTCTGATCGAAAAAATTGAAGCTCACAAACTCATGGTACCGCGAGGCGATCGCTCTAATGCTGTCGTCGAACCCTATCTGACTGACCAGTGGTATGTGAAAATCCAACCGCTGGCGGATCCCGCCATAAAAGCAGTGGAAGACGGTGACATAAAATTTGTACCTGAGAACTGGTCGAAAACTTATTTTGAATGGATGCGCAATATTGAAGATTGGTGCATCTCTCGACAATTATGGTGGGGTCACCGTATACCTGCCTGGTATGACGAAGCTGGAAACATTTATGTTGGTCGTAGTGAGAAAGAAGTTCGCGAGAAACATAAGCTGAAGACTGATCTTGTCTTGTCACAAGACCCGGATGTTCTGGATACCTGGTTCTCTTCTGCACTCTGGCCTTTTTCTACACTGGGGTGGCCGGAAAAAACTGAAGAACTGAACACTTTTTATCCGACCAGCGTCCTTGTTACTGGCTTCGACATCATATTCTTCTGGGTAGCGCGAATGATCATGATGGGAATCAAGTTCATGGGAGACGTACCCTTCAAGGAGGTATATATACATGGCCTGGTACGTGACAGTGAGGGTCAGAAGATGTCCAAATCCAAGGGCAACATCCTCGATCCTATTGATCTCATCGATGGTGTAGAACTTGAAGCTCTTGTCGAGAAACGCACAAGCGGTCTGATGCAACCAAAGTTGGCACCAAAGATCGAGAAATCTACTCGTAAGCACTTTCCTGAAGGTATTCAGTCCTATGGTACCGATGCATTGCGTTTTACATTCGCCTCTCTTGCCACACAGGGTCGTGGAATTAATTTTGATGTAGGTCGTATCGGCGGTTACCGTAATTTTTGTAACAAACTCTGGAATGCCACTCGTTATGTCATGATGAATATAGAGCAGCAGGAGATAGACATAAATGAAGGTGAGGTAGATTTCGGTCTCGCTGAACGTTGGATAAATACTCGCCTGGTAGAGGCAATTGGGAAAACAGATGAAGGCATGCGCACTTATCGTTTTGATCTGGCCGCTCAAGCCCTTTATGAATACACCTGGGATGAATACTGTGACTGGTACCTGGAATTGTCCAAGACCACACTTAATGAAGACTCAGCTTCCGAAGCGGCGAAACGGGGCACTTTACTAACCCTTGTCAGTAATCTGGAAACTTTATTACGACTGATGCACCCCTTCATGCCTTTTATTACCGAAGAGTTGTGGCAACGGATCGCACCAATTATTAACAAAGAGGCCCCAACAATAATGCTGCAGTCGTATCCAGTTGTAGCAGATCTAAAAACAGATAGAGAATCGCTAATTGAAATTGAATGGGTCAAAACCTTTATTTTGGGTGTAAGACGCATCCGCAGCGAGCGAGATATTGCTCCCGGGAAAAAGCTTCCTGTTCAAATAAAGGGTGGTAACAAACAGGAACAGGCCTGGTTACAACAAAACATTCAATATTTAACCAGTCTGGCAAGGATAGATTCAATCAAGAACATTGAGGAAGAACCTGATGATGCAGTCATTGCCCTGGCTGGTGAAACGACTATCGTTGTACCCCTGGCTGACTTAATTGACCCCTCTGCAGAATTAGCCAAGCTGGAAAAGGAACTGAATAAGTTAGAGAATGCCAAACAGGGTATTGAAAAGAAACTTGCTAATAGTAACTTCGTCGATAAAGCACCTGAGATGGTAGTCAAGAAAGAGGCAGACCGTCTGCTTGAAACCGAAGAAAAGCTGAAGAAATTGAAAGCTCAGTATGAGCGTATCAAAAAACTGGTTTAAAACATGTTTGAGACAATAAAAGAAGACATTCAGGTCGTATTTGATCGCGACCCGGCTGCAAAGTCAGGTATTGAAACCCTGGTGACATGCCCCGGTTTGCACGCGATCCTGTTTCATCGCTTGAATAACTGGCTCTGGCGTAAAGGCCTGTATCTTCTTGCTCGAATGACGGCGCATATTGCTCGATTTTTCACTGGAGTTGAAATCCATCCTGGTGCAGTTATTGGTCGTCGTTTTTTTATCGACCATGGCATGGGAATTGTCATAGGTGAAACCGCCGAGATCGGCGATGACTGCTCTATCTATCATGGCGTCACCCTTGGTGGCACGTCCTGGAATAAGGGTAAGCGTCACCCGACCTTGAAAAATGACGTTGTGATCGGCGCCGGGGCCAAGATACTAGGGCCAATTACGCTAAACGATTGCTCAAGAGTCGGCTCTAATGCCGTCGTTGTGAAAGATGTGCCCAAGGGTGCAACTGTCGTAGGCATACCTGGTCATATTGTTGCTATAAAGGATGATGATTCTGGACAAAAAGAAGCTGAGCGTGAAGCAATGGCTAAGAAAATAGGTTTCGACGCCTATGGCGCCAGCAAAGACATGCCTGATCCAATACAAAATGCATTGGATACGATGCTCGATCATATGCTCAAGGTTGATAAGGAATTAGACGGCATGAGGAAACAACTGGAAAATAAAGACTAGGGTTTAGAGTTACTGGATCAACGTCATCATACCTTTGCACTGGGACGTTTGCTCATAGCATCAAACCAGCGCTGCAAGTTAATTTGATTTTCCTCTATTGAAAGTTTAATCCAGGAAGTCAAATCAACCGAGATGAAAGCTGTGATATCAGCCATGCTGTAATTGTCTCCGCAGATAAACTCCCGGTCTTGTAAATGTCCGTCAAGCATTGTAAGAAACTCTATCGCACGTACTCGGCCACGCTCTACTAATTGTGGTATCTGTTCAAAATTGGTCGGGCCAGTAATACTACGCTGTTTGAATCCCGCAAAATCGTTTCGTATAGCTTCTGCAATGGCAAATATACCCTCAAACTCGATCCTTGCATTCCAGGTTGCCACCATGGCGCGCTCAAAAGGGTCTCTTCCGAGCAACGCGGGTTCTGGATACAGTTCTTCGAGGTATCTCGCTATGCCAGCATTTTCTGTAATCACCGAACCATCATCCAGTTCAAGTACAGGAACTGTACAACGCGGATTTATCTGACTGAATTCTGACTTTAGCTGTTCGTGATTTGCCAAATCTATCTGAACTAAATCGATATCCAGACCTTTTTCAGCAATAAACATGCGAGCTCGACGTGGACTCGGTGCAGTAGTGCAATCATAAAGTTTCACAATAATTAGTTATCCTGTTCAGCTAAATTCGCTAACTTTTCATTTCATTATAGGCAGATGTCTAACAAATCTATGACACAGCCTCAATTATATGTTTTCGAAGATTAAAACTCATTGCCTGTTAAGTCGGCATTACTCATCATCATTCCTGATTATCTATAAATCACCAATTCTCGAACAAGATAGAATGTGTAAGAATGGCACCTGAATTTCCGCAAACTGCTTCAAGGTGATTAACATGAAAAAATCTTTGTCCCTACTATTGATGTGCATATTTTACTCTTCCTCTATCTCAGTATATGCCGAACCTTATTCTACTGACACAGGTAAAAAAGTATTTAATCAATTATCTAGTTCATCACGCAGCGATGATGACAGGGCAAGAGATGCTAACCGCAAACCTGTACAGACTCTGGAATATTTTGGCTTTAGAGACGATATGATCGTCGTCGAATTACTGGCTGGTAAAGGCTGGTATACGAAGATTCTCGCTCCGGTGCTAATGGACAAAGGTAAGCTCTATTTGGCTATTGGTAATCACATGATAGAGCCGAACCTGGAAAAATTTGGTTTAAGCGATAAGCTGAAATTAGTCGGGAAAGTCGAAGGTTTTGAAAAGACCAGCTTGCCGGGTTACGTTTTCGACATTGCAAGCGTTGACCTGGAGGTTAGTAAGGTTGATCTGGTTTTAACTTTTCGTAATCTCCACAATCTAAGTGCGAGCGCCAGAAAGGTCGTTAACGAAGCCGTTTTTGCAGCTCTTAAGCCAGGTGGTATTTACGGAATTATCGATCATACAAAACGTCATATGGAGCCGTTTAACGCCGAAACCTGGCGTCGGATTGATCCGATGCTTATCACAAAGGAGTTGCTAGATGCCGGTTTTGAATTTGTTGACTATTCAGATTTACATGCAATTGCAAATGACGGTTTAATTCATGACACAAGACATGAATCATTAAAGACCAACACTGATCGATTTACCCTTAAATTTCGTAAACCGAAGTAGGACGAAGATCAGCCCTGTGACCGAGTCAGTAATCTAAGAACACGGCCATCAATTAGCAACAGACCGAGAAAAATTACAAACATACCGATTACGGCATGATCACTAAGCGATTCGTCCAATATAAAAACGCCCATCAATAATGCTGTGATAGGCACAAGAAAAGTGACCAGTAAAGTGTTAGTAGCTCCGGCAGTTCGGATAATGCTTAAAAACATAATGTAAGCGAATGCTGTACCAAAAACCGACATACCTAAAAGAGCACCGATGGTTGATAGTTGCAGGTGAATTCTGACAGGATACTCAAATAGCAGGATCATTGGAAAAACCAGCACCGTTGCGGCTATCAAAGTACCAGCAACTGCAACATCTACTGGCATATCATTCAATTGCCGGGCATAAATTCCACCACAGGAGTAGGAAATTGCGGCTCCAAGAATAGCAAATTGACCCAGAGCATTTGACGATAGACCATAAAGAGTTTCTGGTCCGACCAGCAGAGCAACACCGATGATTCCTAGTAGAACACCAATAATACGATTTACGGTCATGTGTTCATCGTGGGTTAGAAAATGCGCCATGACTACCGTAAACATAGGTGTGGTCGCATTGAGTACAGACGCCAAACCACTATCAATGTGCATCTGACCCCATGCAATAAGACTGAAAGGGACAAAATTATTAAACGTCCCTAGAACGAAAAACTTGCGCCATGACAATGCGTCAAAAGGTAGTCGCCTGCCATTGATATATAGATATGCAGTCACCAGAATCGCGGCAACGCCGATTCGGTAAAACACCAGTGTAAATGAACCCAGTTCGCGAAGCGCTATCTCGATGAAGAAGAAAGATAAACCCCAGACAACGGAAATCAGGATAAGTATCCCCCATTCTCTGGTATTCATGGTGTAATTCGACATGTTTAATAGCCTGCAGGTTTGTACGATGACAGCTTCAAGGACACAATATCCCTGTTCAATTCATGATAACAACTAATACAGGAAGCGATCTGTTTATATAAGGGCAATCAACCTACCCCTTCCTTGATCGTAATATTTGACCTAAATGACTGAGTGCTCCTGTTTCTATTACCAGGTGTTAATGAACAGGCGAATCGAGCGATTACTTGTATATCTGAAAAAGGATAGTACGTTATTTAATCATCTAGTACGCCGAATAATTGATGGTAAATAGCAGCAGACAGATGGATAGCAATCAAGGGATAAATGACTATCGATAAAAAAAAGTGCGCAGAAGTAAACAGTTCATGCCAGTCAACATTTTTGACCGTTAGTGCTGGTATCTCAAACAATCCAAAAAAGGAAATTGGTAATCCGGCTGAGATTAGGTTTAACAAACCCAGAATACTCTGCGTAAACATAACAACATAAATTCCCCAATGCAGGAAATGCGCTGAAAATTTTTGCCAGTCCTGAATTTTGTATGAGTTAATCGGATTAGGGTTATTGCAACGCCAAAGCAGACGCAGTGACATGACCAGCAAGAACAGCAGTCCAAATGATGCGTGCTGTCTAACAAAATCGGTTCTGGTTGTACCCGCTTCCAGGTCTTCGAAAGCGGTTGCAGTCAAGATCAGTATCACTAACAAAATAACACTGGTCCAATGCAACAAGCGCCCACCATGACCATATTGCGTTGTCGAATTCAGGAATTTAATCGACATAATCTAACTAAGGGAATGCGAACACGAAACACATTTAAAAATAAAACAGAAACTCCAAATACAATCTAGCCAAATTTAGTCAGCCTGCACATTTATTAGGCCAGCTGTCCTCATTTAAGCGTTGAACGAAATAATTTAATGGATGCCATCCCATAACCGAAAGTAGTCAAAGTAATGGTTGTCATAACAAATAGACCAATTAGCGGATGCTCTACCCCCGGTAACACAGCTTCAATAAGGAAAGCGCTTGGGTTTCCAATAGAACCTATTGCCATTGGCCAAAGTACGTAGGCAGGCAAAGGTACTTTAGCCGCATAGAAACCGAGTAGTAACATTGTCATCATCAGAAAATCGAGATGCGCTGATAATAATTTGTCTGGTTCCTTAAATATTTCCAGTGCGAAAGGTAGTTTGATGGCATGAGTGGCTACCAGGCACCATGCAAGTACCAATGCTATGAGTAAACTTATACAGGCAACCCGTAATAAAATTACATTTCCAGCGTGTCTATCGTCATTAGTCATTTCTATCTCCCCCTATTGAGACAATTTGAGTAAATACATTTTTTATTAGAACTACAGGATCAAAATTGTATTAATACACCATAACATGCAATTAAGTTTTCTTCTTATGTGTCCTCACCCTATATGTGTTCAAAGCAATCTGCACATTTTTCTGACTGTAGTCTACTACATTTAATCAGAACACCTGACTTGACTACATTGAAAACAATTGTGATGCGCCAGGGTAATCCTTTTTCTTGAGCAGATACTTCCTGGCAGTATCACCAAGGCCCTGTTCATTACTTAATCTCAGGATCGCAAGATCTGCATCAATTAATTCTGAGCCGCCAAGCGCACTTACACCTCTTTTAAAGAGAGGGTCAGGAAAAAATCCGGCCGTCGGCCCAACCACAACTACAGTTTCTGCGGTCCGTGTTGATGCAAGTATTTCATCGATAGAATTATTAAGCATCGTCGATGCGGTCGACAACACCTTATTGCAAGATGATAATTCGCTGACATCCAGGGTCACATTCACTAAGTCATCCGTTTGAACAAAGTGTGACTTCTTTTCAATAACTGTCACCTGGATACCTTGCTCACGCAAACGCTTCACAAGCGAAGGAAAATAACCAACCATACCTATATGATCACAAGGTTCCACTTTTAATTCACCCATTGAATTTCCTGCGCTGGGTAATGGCTGGTTTGATTGGCGGAATACAAACTGACTAATGGCATTAATAGCAGCTAGTCCAAGAGAACGATCTGCTTCATGCTCACTATTGAAATACTTTGTCAATTCAAGCGGATTTAAACCAACAAAATTCTTACCGACGTAACGTTCGTTCATACCGTTTTGCGCTTCGCCCATCCAGGCGTAGTACAATCCTGAGGAACCGTCTTCCAGTACCACGATGCCAAACTCGGAATCTTTATCTGGTGACGGTCGAGGCTCCGGCATAAATACCTTTTTGATTAGGGGCAGATTGAAGTTTCGAGCTGCCGATTCACATAACTGGAGCAGTTCCGTTTTAACGGCAGACATGTTTGTTTCTATTGTTCTTCCTGCTTCAGCGTAAATCTCAATTTACTGATTCATCATAAACAACTCGCCCCTCAAATACTGTTTTCAAAACTTTAGTGGCACCAATTTCCTTTTCTGGAACCTCAAACAAGTTTCTATCCAGCACTATCAGGTTCGCGACTTTACCGACTTCAATCGAACCCTGCTGTTTCTCCCAGCCAAGCGAGATTGCACCATTGATAGTCATCATTTTCAGGCCAGTTTCAAGGTCAAGAGATTCATAACCGCGATCAAGCAGACCTTGCAGGGCAGGAAAAACATTGGGGTCATCGGTGACCGGCCAATCTGTCCCCATAGTCATCAACACGCCATTCTCCTGCAATGTTCTGAATTGCCATGCCGGCAATGGTGGGTTGCCAAGGGTGGGTCCATAAAGATGCCATATTGTTGGCGACATATCACCCATTACATTCAATGCCTTCATTCTGGGGAAATCAGCCGGGATAAGTAGATTAGTGTGACCAAGTTCGTGAATAATCTTTGATTGTGGATTGGCTTTTCGCGCAGCGGCTACAGCATCCAGGGCAACATGTGCCGCTCCCGCTCCGGCAACATGCAATTTTACCTTAATTCCCATCTTATCCAGCTTTACAACAAACTTGTTGAGCGCTTTTGGTGGAATTAATATATTTGTCAGATCCACCTTCTCTGTTTCCATATCAATACTACCCTCGGTGAAATAGGGTGGTGTCGGTGAACCATCTATCCACATCTTCACGAAATCTGTTTTTACGTGCTGACTGACATACTCCTTTCTGTTGTCGATTAGTTTTTCCATTTCCGCATCTGAACCACGTGCGAACTTTGGGCTACCCCATATTATGTGCGCTGCGATGACCTGGTTTAACTCCTCTTTATTGTCCAGTTCATTATAAATCTCGAGCAAATCTGCATTGGCAGATGATTCCTGTGTCGAGGTAATACCAAATTTACTGAAAAGCTGAGTCGAATATTGTAAGGCTTGTAAACCCTGCCACCTGGGCGCTGATTTAAAATCTTTGCTCGCAAGTAAAGTAGCCGCTTCGACAAGTTCTCCTGTTAACTTGCCCTGGTCATCCTTAACTATTAATCCACCAGCCGGATTCGGCATATTCTTTGTGATCCCCGCCATTTCTAATGCTTTGGAATTTAGAAAGGCATGATGTTGGGAACCTTCGACCACATACACAGGCTTATCGGGGAAAGCCTCATCGAGATATGATTTGTGAAATTTGTCATTGGGCAATTGCTCCGACCATACTGAACCAGCAATTAACCAGTCTGAGCTTTCCTGATCCATTGCGCAGTCTTTGAGTTTTTCTATCAATTTGTCGAGCTTGGCAGCCAGGGGTAATCGACATTCAAATAATTTGTTCAGACCTCCCCATATCATATGGCTATGGGCGTCGTGAATGCCCGGCATCACCATTTTGCCATTTAGATCAACAGGCTTCGCACCAGATTCAAGATATTTCGTTGCGCTCTTACTATCGCCTACATATATAAATTTGCCATCTTTAATGGCTACGGCCTCCGCCCAGGCTTGCCTGTCATTGACTGTGTATATTTTCCCATTCAAATAGACACTATCAGCAACTTCAGCATGGCTATTCTCAACTGAAACGAAAAAACTGGAGAATATGAGTGTTACGGCGATGAAAGTTCGCATTTGTCCTACCTCGTTGAAATTAATTTAGATTGCATCGACGATTCTATTTCCCTGACTCAGTTTAATAAAGCATCACAGTTCGAGATGGTCTCCCAATCGCAAAATCAGCTAATTAGAGTATACATTAGGATTAGAGAGAGAAAATTATATCCTATTGTTTTAAAACAATTTATTTCTATTTTTTCTAATGAAAACCCCACTGTATACTTCTTATGACAGCCATACCAAGAATACTTGACTAAATTAGTCAGATATGTGATTCTTCCCGCCCGTTTTCTACGTTACTGCCAGCGGAGTAACTCGAGCATGAAACTAACTACAAAAGGGCGTTACGCGGTCACAGCGATGCTGGACCTGGCCTTACACCAGGGACAGGGACCCACCAATTTGTCTGAGATTTCATCCAGGCAAGGTATCTCGCTCTCTTACCTCGAGCAATTGTTCTCACGCTTACGAAAACAAGGGCTGGTTTCAAGCTCGCGTGGGCCCGGCGGTGGATATTCGCTTGGTCGTTCAGCTGACGAAATTTCGGTTTCTGACGTAATTTGTGCTGTAGACGAAACGGTAGATGCAACTCGATGTCATGGCCAAAAAAATTGCCATGGTGAAGATCGCTGTCTGACACACGATCTGTGGGAGGAACTTAGCCAGCAGATTACCGGTTTCCTAAGTAATATCAGCCTCGCTTCCCTGGTCGAGCGTGGCTCAGTTAAAAAAGTATCGGATCGACAGGAACATGCCCTGATACAAATGGAAATATGAATATGAACAAAGCAAATATCGCTCTTACAGAAAGAGCCGCAAATCATGTTAAGAACTTCCTTGCTGATCAAGGTGATGAAGTGAGCCTGCGTGTTGGCGTCAAGCCCACCGGTTGCTCTGGTTATCAGTATGTTGTCGAGGCTGCCGAAAAGATTAATGCTAACGATCAATTATTCGAATCAAACGGCGTCAAGATTGTAATTGATGACCAAAGTTTTCAATACCTGTCCGGCACTGAACTTGATTATGTGAAGGAAGGTGTGAATGAAGGGTTTCGATTTAACAACCCAAATGTCCAGGCGACTTGTGGTTGTGGTGAAAGCTTCACCATTTCCGAAGAACCCAACTAACGAATTAATGAGATAGCAAGTTTATGTCAACGCATGCTGAAGAGGTCGAAACACTCGTAGATAAAGAATACGAACATGGATTCGTAACCGACATCGATAGTGACACAATTGCGCCCGGCCTGAACGAAGAGGTGATTACATTCATCTCAAAAAAGAAAGACGAGCCGCAATGGTTACTGGATTGGCGATTAAAAGCCTATCGTCAGTGGTTAAAGATGGATGAACCTGTTTGGGCTCATGTCGATTATACACCGATAGATTATCAGGCCATTTCCTACTATTCGGCGCCAAAATCAAAAGAAGACGGCCCGAAAAGTCTGGATGAAGTTGATCCGAAACTACTTGAGACTTACGAAAAACTCGGCATTCCCTTACATGAACAAAAGATGTTAGCGGGTGTTGCCGTTGATGCTGTCTTCGATAGTGTTTCGGTTGCAACGACATTCAAAAGTAAATTGGCAGAAGCCGGTGTAATATTTTGCTCATTTTCTGAAGCGGTCAAAGATCACCCGGAGTTAGTCAAAAAATATCTTGGATCTGTTGTACCGATCGCAGATAACTATTTTTCAGCCTTGAATTCGGCGGTGTTCACAGATGGTTCCTTTTGCTACATCCCAAAGGGCGTGCGCTGCCCGATGGAGCTGTCTACTTATTTTCGTATTAATGCTTCCAACACAGGTCAGTTCGAGCGCACCTTGATTGTCGCTGATGAGGGTAGCCATGTGAGCTATCTGGAAGGTTGTACAGCACCGATGCGCGATGAGAATCAGTTACATGCAGCGGTGGTGGAATTAGTGGCCATGGACGATGCTGAAATAAAATATTCGACTGTGCAAAACTGGTATCCCGGTGATGAGAATGGCAAAGGTGGTATTTACAATTTCGTCACCAAACGAGGCGATTGCCGCGGGAATAATTCAAAAATTTCCTGGACTCAGGTGGAAACCGGATCTGCAATCACCTGGAAATACCCAAGCTGTTTACTTCGTGGCGATAATTCAGTTGGTGAATTTTACTCGGTGGCAGTTACAAATAATTTTCAGCAGGCTGACACTGGCACCAAAATGATTCATATCGGTAAGAACACCAGTAGTACGATTATATCCAAGGGCATATCTGCGCGCTTTGCTCAAAATGCTTATCGTGGCCTTGTAAAGATATCCAAGGGTGCGGATAACGCTCGTAACTATACACAATGTGATTCGTTGCTAATGGGCGACAAATGTGGTGCCCATACTTTCCCCTATATAGAAACAAAAAATGCCAGTGCTCAGGTTGAACACGAAGCAACGACATCAAAGATCGGCGATGACCAATTATTCTATTGCAGACAACGTGGTGTCTCTGAAGAAGATGCGGTAACCATGATTGTAAACGGCTTCTGTAAAGATGTTTTCAAAGAGCTACCTATGGAGTTTGCGGTAGAGGCACAAAAGTTATTGGGCGTGACATTGGAAGGTGCAGTTGGATAGAGGTTCCGCGCTACAAAGTCCTCTGAGTTGAAGGTATTGAATATTTTGTCCGGATCACTTTTTTAAATTTAAATATTTTTGTTAGTAAAAATTATTATGCTTAGTATTAAAGACCTACATACAACAATCGATGATAAGAAAATCCTTAACGGTTTGAATCTCGAAGTCAAAGCTGGCGAAGTCCATGCGATTATGGGACCAAACGGCTCTGGTAAAAGTACACTTGCAAATGTCCTTGCTGGCCGTGATGGCTATGAGGTCGGCAAAGGTACCATCACCTATGAAGATCTGGATTTGCTCGACATGTCGCCCGAAGAACGCGCCTGTGCAGGTGTCTTTCTCGCCTTTCAATATCCGGTAGAAATCCCTGGCGTAAACAATATTTATTTACTGAAGGCTGGTGTTAACGCCATCCGTAAATCACGTGGTGAAGTCGAACTGGATGCAGTGGAATTCCTGGCTCTCGTGCGCGAAAAGATAAAGCTGGTAAAAATGAAAGATGATTTCATGAGTCGTGGCGTCAACGAGGGTTTTTCCGGTGGTGAGAAAAAGCGTAACGAGATATTCCAGATGGCTGTGCTTGAACCCAAGCTCGCGATTCTGGATGAAACTGATTCCGGGCTCGATATTGACGCACTGAAAATTGTAGCGGAAGGCGTAAATAGCCTGCGTAATGATGAACGCTCGATAATACTGGTAACACATTATCAACGTTTGCTTAACTATATCGTACCTGATCATGTGCACGTGCTGGCAGGCGGACGGATCATTAAGTCTGGTGGTCGTGAACTCGCTCTGCAGTTGGAAGAAGAAGGCTATGAGCAGGTAATGGCGGAGGCCGCTGCAGCATGAGCCAGGCCGCAGTAGATCATTATCTATCTGAGCACGAGCGTTTCCAGAACGATTCGGCTGCCTGGCTGAAACAACAACGTCAATCCGCCATTGATCTTTTTGGAAAGAATGGTTTTCCAACCACACGCCACGAAGCCTGGAAATATACTGATGTTCGCCCCTTACTAAAAAGAAACTTCTCTGTCCCAGAGTCTCCGACACACGATATTAGTAAAGAACAATTGGATGAGATTCGCTTTAGCGATCTGGCGTGTCAGGAACTGATATTTGTTAATGGCCATTTCTCTTCGGAACTTTCCCCTCCCGAGGATACAGATCAGAATGTAACGATTTGTTCTCTCGCTATGGCGAATGATCTTACTCAACAACAGATAGAATCACATATCAGCCAGTTCGCCCAATCTGACAAACACGGGTTTGCTGCTCTGAATGCCGCCTTCCTTGTCGATGGTGCCTATATAAATGTACCTGACAATGTTGAACTGGAAACACCTATTCATCTGATCTTTATCGCCAATGCAAAACAAACCTCGTTTATATCTCATCCTCGAAATCTGATCGTGCTTGGAAACAATGCAAAAGCAACAGTAATCGAAAGCTATATCGGTCTTGATGATGCCGAATACTGTACGAATACTGTAACAGAAGTTGTTACCGGTCAGGGCGCTGGACTCGAACATTACAAACTCCAGCAGGAAAGTGAAAATGGATTTCACATTGGTTACCTGCATGCCAACTGCAAAAAAGATAGTCGGCTTGATTCACATTCTATTTCCCTGGGTGGTGCCCTGGTACGTAACGACATTGATGCTGTGCTGGCTGAACCTGGTGCCCATGTAGGGTTAAACGGTCTTTACATGGCAAGTGGTGAACAACATATAGATAACCACACACGCGTTGATCACAGTGTAGCCAATACCACTAGCGATGAAACCTATCGAGGTGTACTTGATGGCAAGGCGCGTGCTGTTTTCAACGGGAAAGTCGTCGTACATAAAGATGCACAGCAAACCGATGCGCAACAATCCAATGCCAACTTATTGTTATCGAATGATGCCGAAATCGATACCAAGCCGGAACTGGAGATCTATGCTGACGACGTTAAATGCAGTCATGGCGCGACCGTAGGTCAACTTGACGAAAATATGTTGTTCTATTTACGCTCTCGTGCAATAGATGAAAAGACCGCTCGTAGCCTCCTCACCTTTGCCTTTGCCGATGAAGTTATTAAACGCATAAAATTTACCCCGGTTAGAGAACGACTCGAACTTAAGGTTGTCGGACGGCTACCCGATGCCTCCCTGATTACGGAATTTATGAAATGAGTAGCACAGCTGCAGCAGTTACTTCTACGTTTAACGTCGACGCAATACGTCAGGATTTCCCGATACTGTCTCGTGCAGTACGTGGCAAACCTTTGGTATATTTTGACAATGCGGCGACATCGCAAAAACCTACACAGGTTATCGAAACCATTAGTCAGTATTACAGTGAATATAATTCCAATATTCATAGAGGTGTACATACACTAAGTGAAGAAGCGACTTCTGCCTTCGAATTAGCTCGCGATAAATGCCAGGCATTTATAAATGCCGATTCAAACAAAGAAATTGTATTCGTTAATGGTACAACTGACGCGATAAACCTGGTCGCCAACACCTATGGCCAAGCTAATATCCATTCCGGTGACGAGATCATTATCTCCTGGATGGAACACCATTCAAATATTGTTCCCTGGCAAATGCTCTGTGAACAAACCGGCGCCGTGCTAAAAGTCATTCCGATAAACGAGGATGGCGAATTGATCATGGACGAATACAAAAAGTTTCTGGGAGCAAAAACAAAATTGGTTGCCGTTGGTCATATCTCCAACGCCCTAGGTACAATCAATCCGATAAAAGAAATAATTGATCTGGCACATGAACATAATGCAGTCGTCTTGATCGACGGCGCGCAGGCGGCTCCTCATACCAGCATTGACGTGCAGGCACTGGATTGTGATTTCTATGCGTTCTCCAGTCACAAGTTATTCGGGCCCACCGGTATTGGCGTCCTCTATGGCAAACAGGCATTACTGGAAGCCATGCCTCCCTATCGTGGTGGCGGTGACATGATCAGGATGGTCACGTTTGAGAAAACCGAGTACAACGATTTACCACACAAGTTTGAGGCAGGCACACCAAATATTGCCGGCGTGGTTGGTCTAGGCGCAGCTATTGATTACGTAAGTGAAATCGGTCTCGATACTATCGCCAGTTATGAACACGAGCTGCTTGAATATGCTACAGCGGCAGCCTTGGAAATTGATGGATTAAGATTGGTCGGAACGGCAAAGAACAAGGCCAGCATATTGTCTTTTGTACTTGATAAAGTACACCCTCATGATTTGGGCACCATTCTGGATCATGAAGGAATAGCGATACGCACGGGTCATCATTGCGCCATGCCGGTAATGGACAAATTTGCTGTGCCTGCGACGGCGCGAGCTTCTTTTGCCTTTTACAATACCCGCCATGAAATTGATGTTTTAATGGCCGGCATTGAGAATGCAAAGAAGGTTTTCTGCTGATGTTTGATTTAAAAGATTTGTACCAGGAAGTGATCGTTGATCACAATCGCAGCCCCAGGAATTTTGGTCCAATGGATAACCCGGACCGGAAGTTGGAGGGTTTCAATCCTCTCTGTGGCGATCGCCTGACCTTATATTTAAAAATGACTGACGAGCAGATTAGCGACATTAGTTTCGACGGTTCCGGTTGTGCGATATCTGTCGCCTCAGCTTCCATGATGACCGATGCCATGAAAGGCAAGACCGCAACAGAGGCAGAGGATATATTCAATAACTTCCACGAACTGGTAACCACCGATGGCAGCGACGTAGACTCGGAAAAACTTGGGAAACTCGCGGCACTAGCTGGCGTTAGGGAGTACCCGACAAGGGTAAAATGCGCCACCTTGTGTTGGCATACTCTACATTCTGCTCTCGAGGGTAGTGAAACGGCGATATCAACCGAATGAATGCACAAATGAATGAACCTACTACCATTAGCCGTGATTGCGATGCGATCCTAATCCCTGATGGTACTGTTATTGAGGTCCCTGAAGGCAGTGTGGTTTTTATCACCCAGGCACTTGGGGGTAATTACACCATTAATTTAAATGGCAACCTGGCCCAGGTTGGGCCTAAAGATGCCGATGCACTTGGCTTTGAAATACCTGAAGAAGCACTGATACAGGGCTCTCCGACCCTGGAAGACGGATCTTTAAATGAAGAGGTCGTGTGGGGACAGATGCGAACCTGTTATGACCCGGAAATCCCAATCAATGTCGTCGAACTTGGGCTTATTTATGATTGCCAAATCAGCGCTCTCGAAGATGGTAACAACAGGGTGGATATTCTCATGACACTAACCGCCCCTGGCTGTGGTATGGGCGAATTTCTGGCTGCAGACGTCCAATCCAAAGTCGCTGCGATTCCAACGGTTACTGAAGTTGATGTGCAGCTAACCTTTGACCCGCAGTGGAGTATGGAAATGATGTCGGAAGCCGCCCGGCTTGAAGCAGGAATGTTTTAATAGCTGATTTAATCTACTATATTCAAATAGTTATATGAGTTCTACCTGGTTTGATGTGGCGCCTGTTAAAGATTTTGGCCCTGGCGTATCTCACTTCATCGAAGCTGGAGACCTGACCATCGCGGTATTTAATCTTGAAGGCGAGTATTTCGCCCTGGAAGATGCATGTACCCATGACGGCTCACGCATGCTCAGCTGTGGGGTTGAAGCCCGCTTCATGGTGAAAGGAGACCGATTGATGTGCCCTCGGCATGGAGCAAGATTTTGTATTAGAACTGGCACAGCCTTAACTCCACCAGCGCGTGGAACCCTTGCCACCTTTCCCGTCAGGATAGAAGACGACCAGGTCCAGGTATCTAACCAAAGCATCTCCTAGATCAGCTCAATACAGGATGGCTATTCGCCTTTATCCCGTTAATTTCCCTGCAAAAGTTTTACCGGAAGGGATAAATACGTATAATCGCGCGACCTTATTTATACAATAAAATACAAGGTGCCTTTATTCATCAGGATTTTTTGGTGATAGCTCGTCGCTATCTCGGAAAAAGACAATTAATCTGGGTGCCATCAACTACGGAGCAGTTTACATGGCGCTAGAACGCACTCTTTCCATCATCAAGCCCGATGCCGTTGCAAAAAACGTCATTGGTGAAATCTATTCACGTTTCGAAAAGGCAGGACTTCAGATCGTCGCCGCTAAAATGCAGCACCTTAGTGCAGAACAAGCCGCCGAATTCTACGCTGTACACAAAGAGCGCCCCTTCTACCAGGAGTTGATCGACTTGATGACCTCAGGTCCGGTTATCATGCAGGTACTCGAAGGTGAGAATGCCATAGCGCTTAATCGTGATTTAATGGGGGCTACATTTCCAAAAGATGCGGAAGCAGGAACTATTAGAGCTGATTTTTGTGACGTCGATGGCGATCAGGGTGAAAACGCAGTACATGGTTCGGATGCGCCTGAGACAGCCGCCACTGAGATCCCGTTTTTCTTTTCCGCTGAGGAACTTTGCACACGCACCAGGTAAGAAGATGTGATTCCTACAACCAATTTTTTCGACCTGGACCAACCCGCCATGCGGGAGTTCTTTACTGGTCTGGAGGAAAAACCTTTTCGCGCTACACAGATAATGAAGTGGGTCTACCATCAGGGTGTCACCGACTTCGATAAAATGACGGATATCAGCAAGGGACTACGGCAGCATCTTTCTGAAAATACGGCCTTTAAGCTACCAACTATAGAGTCTGAGCAAATATCAGATGATGGCACTCGCAAGTGGCTGTTACGTATAGACGAAAAAAATTGTGTCGAGACTGTTTTCATACCGGAGAAAGACCGGGGCACATTATGTGTGTCTTCACAGGTAGGTTGCCCACTGGACTGCAGTTTTTGTTCCACTGGTAAACAAGGTTTCAATCGAAACCTAAGCGTTTCCGAAATTATTGGTCAGTTATGGTTAGCCAATCGGGAGTTAGGTAGTTTTCAGAAACAACATCGATTAATTACCAATGTGGTAATGATGGGCATGGGTGAACCTTTGTTGAATTTTGATAATGTAGTCAAGGCGATGGACCTGATGAAAGACGATTTGGGTTTCAATCTGTCTCAAAAACGGGTCACCTTGAGCACAGCAGGCGTGATACCGGGCATTGATCGCCTCGCAGAGGCCAGCAAAGTCTCTTTAGCAGTCTCTCTGCATGCGCCCAACGATGAACTGAGGGACATACTGGTTCCTATTAATCGACGCTATCGTATCAATGAACTCATGGCAGCCTGCAAACGCTATGCGGCTCAGCGAGACAATGATCCCATCACTTTTGAATACGTCATGCTAGATGGCGTTAATGACGGCAGGAAAGAGGCCCAACAACTGGCAAAACTACTCGCTTCTGTACCCGCAAAAGTAAACCTGATCCCTTTTAACCCTTATCCCGGATCAGAATATAAATGCTCATCAAAGCAAACTATTGATCAATTCCGCGATATACTGGTAAAAC
>WLWI01000960.1_pt1 | contig 25290 bp, 17 predicted proteins | sample 6701501 | NCBI WGS metagenome assembly WLWI01 (sample SAMN12718690, study PRJNA515312) | sponge metagenome | isolation source: marine sponge | host: Mycale hentscheli | place: New Zealand: South Island, Marlborough, Capsize Point | collected 2014-11-01 | reverse complement strand
AGGAGAAAATACGCCATGTGAAAGACTTCTACAGAGTCAAACAACTTAGTTGGTTGAAGATGAAACCATTTCCAAACTTTGAAAGCTCCACCCACTCTGTGGGTGAGAAGTGGCCTATTGAGTTTGGGTTCATAGTCGAGTCTCTTTGTGCACAAACTTATCCTTTGGCTAACCAAATATATGTGTACACTTGCAAATCATTTTTTTTTGCAAAATGGTATAATGCTTATGATATAAAGTGGTTGAAAAAGTTTAGTGACAATGCCTGATGGAACCAAGGAAATACAAGTAAATATGCAAAAAATACTTTCAAGTAGTCACTAACGGTCGGAACTAATCCATCCAAATTAAGACATATTAGCTCTATGAGGAGAAAATACGCCATGTGAAAGACTTCTACAGATAGAAACAACTTAGTTGGTTGAAGATGAAACTATTTCCAAACTTTGAAAGCTCCACCCACTCTGTGGGTGAGAAGTGGCCTATTGAGTTTGTCTTCATAGTCATGTCTCTTTATGCACAAACTTATTCTCTGGCTAACCAAATATATGTGTACTTTGCAAGTGTGGACACGGATTTGGTTAGCCAGAGGATAAACTTGTACGTAACAAGACCCAACTATGAAGCCAAACTCAACAGGCCACTTCACAATGACAGAGTGGGTGGAGCTTTCAAAGTTCAGTAAGGCTTTCAACTTCAACAAATGCAGTTGTTCAACTCTGTAAAAGTCATTGACATGGCGCATTTTTACTTCAGTGAGCCAATTTGTCCCATACTTTAGAAGGATTAGTTCTGACTAGCTGGTAAACTAAAACAGGGTTGACACTAGCTATTGAGTAGAATGTTATTCATATTGGTGTTTGTGGTTACATATGTGTGGTTGCAGTTGAATAACTAAAGTATTGCTCTGACATCTCTACAATGTGAAATTTACTCAGAACCCTCGTCTCATAGGACAATAAGATTTAGTCATAATCACTACAAATGTTATGCATAAAACAAAGTTTTCTGCATAGGAGATCACATGCTCAATCATTTTGTTTAACAAAACTTGTTATTAATCAATTTTTGCTGCTGAATAATTAGGCTACAAGTCAAAGGCTGGTAAAATGGCCACCCGTTTTCCCACGACATCTGTATATCAAGTAATATTGGAGCATGTATGCTAGTATTGCTATTCTGTCACTGTAATTGTATTTATAGTGTAATGATATAGGAGAACAGTTGTTCTATACGAGTGTAAAATTTAATATACATTTAATTAGCATCAAATAAATCTGGATAGGAAGTCACTTCTATGTATTCTAAATCACATTTATATTTACACAAGTTATGGTTATATGTATTTGATTAAATAATTACTGTAACAATAGCCTAACACTACTGTGATGTAACCACAACATAAAAAAAGCATTACAAGTAGCCATTTGACTTATCAGAGCCAGTTAAGACTTTTTTCATTAGGTGTCTGGGATCACCATTTATGCTGAAAACATCACTCGGGTACTACAACTTTGGCTGATATCAATTTCGGGTCACATATGTTGTAAGCTCTATTTATTAAGCACTAGATGGTGCCTCTGTGTACTACTTTAAAGTTGTGATGAGAATTAAAATGGGTGTGTCTGTTGGTACTCGTAGGCTTGTGATAAATTGATGGTTGCACTTGATTTCCTTCTTTCATTGCAATTACGTCCAGGAATAACAGTTGATTTTCTTGTGCTTCTTCTGTGGTGAACTATTGATGGATTCTGCTTGTTTAAATGTTGATGAAATACTTGTAATTCAGAGTGGCCATATGGCATGAGAACAAAGGTGTCAACATATCACACCCACATACTTGCTCTGAGTTTGGCACCGTTCAGAGCTCTTTCTTCAAGATCTTCCATGAAGATGTTGGGAACTACTGTTGGAATAATGGTGACCCCATAGCTGCTCTTTCCAGTAGCTCAAAGAATGCATCCCAAAATGTTTTGGACTGAACTTAAAAAATTTGAGGAATAATTAATCAAAATAAAATGTGTAACAGTTTCAAATGATCTCATAATAACACTTCACCTGTACAGCTAAGTAACATTGCCAAAGTAAGATTAAAGTTTTAGAAGTAGATGTAAATAAAAAAAATCTTCAAGTTGACTTCAGAAGACTATGTAGTTGTCAAAAAGGAAAACTCTAACAAGTAGAGATATGTCTAAAGTTTAAAAGCCAAATCCTATCTAGCTGTTATAAAAATCGATAGACCATTGGTGTAAATATCATCACTCTAAAAGTAAAAAAGCTCCAAAAAATTCAATTAATTTTATCTAGATGTTTAAACTGTTTAAAAACCTTTCAGATTCAATTGATCAAAAAATTTCTAATTTGTTTCAATCCATTGAAATCAATTTCAATTTGTATAATGCGAACAAGATTAAAAAAAACATTCTAGGAGTAAAAGTATTAACATATTACTATTTAAAACATTTAACAACGTAATAAAAAAATAAAAGTGAAAGTAAATATACAGCTCAGCATTATGTAAGTAATTTAAAACACTTAATATTACCAGCTTTAACCCAGGCTGAAGTTATGGCTTTTCTTTGCAGTACAGCATGTAAAATGTATTGATATGGAGTTAGGTGCTTTAAAATCAGTTGCTATGTGGTGATATATTTTTTCAATTAAAACTGCAGTGCTGAGAGCTTGGTTCAATTTTATGTTGCTGTGTTACTGCTTGAATGAACGATATAAAAAATCAGGAACATGTGAAGAATTGTCCTTAATTTTGGTGTCTGTGTAAACAGATAAGCTGTTTTCATTCATGCATTGTTAGAATGAACAGATTACATTCATCAAGCCACTCATGCTCTTCGTTTATTACAATTTTCACATTTTTACTACCGGCTCAAATTTTAACGAACTGAATTAAGTTTGAGGGTCTGCGCAAACAATATTCCTGCTCAGCAAACAATAGACAATATTTCTTGTTTAAAAGTGTAATATAACCTGCTGCAAAGACTAAACAACATTATGCTGATTACCCAGTACATGGCCATGGGAAATTGTACTATGGGCACATTTGATTTCTATTGTTACCTGCTAATTTTTTTTCATTTTGGCTTTCAGCTTTTATTTCCAACCGTATTAAATTTTATTGGCTATTTATTTATGAAACATTTTCATGATGAAACTTGTTTTTCATAAATGACAGCATGTGCAATAAATTATATGTTGACCGTAATAACAAGTACAATTGAATTAGCTTAATGCATCCTCACAGCCAATGCAATGAGAGAACAAAATAATCTCTCACATCCTTTGGTTTGTCAAGTTTGAGTAATGTCGCGAAGTGAGAAAATGAAGAAACTGCATTATGTGATATGGGCGTGTTGTGTAGAGTTAAAGATTTAGATATAGTTCCTTTGGTTGTCCAATTTTTCTTAGTCATGCAACTAAGCAAAGCAAATCTGTTGATATTTGCACTTGCATATTTCAGTTCTTCAGTTTTTCATTGTCCAACTGACAAAGATCCCACACAATTAAAATACCTTGGTACCATGTATATGTTCATTAACTCTTTTGAATTTTTAGTTTAATAGTAGGAGGAGGATTTAATGACAAATTGAACTTTTGTGTTATGATGCAGAAAACTCTAACACATGCTCTTATTTTATATATCTCTTGACTATCAGACCAAGTGGCTAATGCTCTTGTTAAAGTTCAGCTTAGACGATCAATATAATATGTAGATGTCAATCTTCTGTGTGTTATTTGAATCACGCTCATAGAACAGGTAAACAATTTGCCATCCACATTATTCACACTCTTTATGAGACATGCAAACGTGACTTCATCACTGAAATGTCAACAGCTCATCACTAGTTTAATTTGTTCTAAGAATAATTGAGCAGAAACTATGAAGCATATGAAAGGTCTGACTGCAAAATGATGTTATGCTTTCATTGGAATGCACAACTCCAGCTACATGATTTGACAAGATTGACAATAAATTACGGCTGGACATACTTGTTAATTGGCAGATTATTAAGAGCACTGCTATTCATAGTCCCATCTAAACGATAACCATTAATGCAGGTATTCTTATGTGTCCCTTGTGGGGACGCCAGAGATTCCGCAGCTTCTTGGGGTCTCTCACTTGGTGTCAGCCAGTATCGTTGCGACCAGAATGATCGAAGCTGAATCACTGGCTGCAGCCCGCGCTCAGTCGACGAATTGTTATGCTAGGGTTTCGTATAATTCGAACACCACGAGGCAGAACCAAGGGTTTAAATAATACAGCCTGGCTCCACCCTTTGATGACGCAAAAATGTACAACGTGGCATGAAACACAAATAACGCAGGACTAATTAACTAATGCAACAACAATATCATAATATGACTTGACCATAAAAGGAACATCTACAGCAAAACAGGGTAATAAGCATAACACACAAACTTCTGCATCACGCACAAACATACATACACACATAACTGTTCGTTGTTCTCTCTTTCTTCTCTCTTCTTCTTCTCATGTGTGCTGGCCCACATCCCTCTCATGTGTTGATATTGATGTTTAACTATAGGAGATTTATTTAGTAGCTGTTTAGGCTTAGTGACCAGTTGTAATCTGTCACTCTTCGTTTCAAAACCATTAAGTCATTGGTAGTTGTTTTTGACTCTAATTCTCTTTTCAGTAAGTTGAAGTGGAATTTATGTCTTATAGTTTATTGTATGATTACTTGTTTGTTGCGCTATGTTTTCAGTATCTATTATACCTGGGCAGAGTAAAAATTAAGCAAATAGATTGATACACAATAATTGCACATACTTGATGAAATATTACATGACTATGTAATGTGTTGTAGTACTCGAGGCCTTGAATGGTGATAATGTAATGTTGAAAGTAAGTTGTTTCATTCAATATTATGATTTGATTTTATTTTTTGTCCACATTCTGATATGCTTTGTATACATCATAAGTGTAAATGACATTGGCTAGCACAGTCAAACACACATCTGTTGGTAGTTGAATTGAATTGCCGTCTTGTTTTGATTGTTTTTTGTTTTGCTCTTGAAGCACACGAGCATTTGCTGGGTTTCTTTCATTATTTTAGGGTGACAAACAGTTTATGCAGCGTTCCACGTTTTAAGATGAGAATAAAAACATTTATTGTAGTACGATTGTTATTGGACATTACGCACTTAAAGATTGCAGTGTATTTGGCGGTTGTGTTTTAAATGTTTTAAGTAATTTTCTGACTGGGCTTTTAGAGTGATTAGGCAGAATCATGTGTAGTTTCTTGTGTTAAGTGTGTCACTTCGTTAATGGATTGAACTCTGTGCATCTTTGTGTCTATATTGTCTGTCAGTTTGTGGTCCAGTACTTCTGGGAATAATTTGTTCCTAATACCTTTAGTTCTTGCGCATAGATGTCTATGTCGTCAACCAATTTTACCCTTTTCTTTGTTGAGTGGTAAAGAGCTCATGCAGCAATCTGAGGCTTTTTGGTCAAAAGTGAACTCTGGTATTCCCTCCTCATTTTTGCAAACATACAGTGGATGAAGACAATTTGGTTTGATGTATTGATTGCTATAGCATGATTGTTTTTCCCAGTAGTCGCCGCAAATGAACATGCCAGTTTTTAGTTGGTCTTTCTCTTTTGCATGCATCCAGCAAATATTGAAACCTTTTCTGCTTGTTGTTAAAGTAAGTCCACTAGATTTCATCAGATTGAATGTTTATTTATCTCTGGTACTCTTTAATATTAACTCAATTTTGAAAATTATTGATGAATACTGTAAAAAGATGTAGATAGAGTCACTGGCCTATTCATATGATTACCTTACAAACTTATAATGCTCCGTTTGTTAATGATATCAATTATGTTTCTGATAGTTTAAAATCTGACCTAATAGTTTACTTACAATTGTGTAGAACTACCGATTAATCGCAACTTTTATACAAAATTGTGAGAAATTTTAATTGTACACTTTCTGATATGACTCCCACATTATTTTAGTTCGCATTCGTTCATATTTCTATTGACACTGTGTTCTCCTAGATCTTTCTTGAATGGGAAAAAACATACAAGATGTAATGCTTTGATAACACGTTATTGCCGCAAGTATAACTAACTGTACAAATCTGCCGCCAAGCCTCCAGCCCAACTGAATTAATGTGGAATAATACATTGGAACGCTTTCACTCAGCCCTTAAATCTGTGATTCGTAAGCCTATAGACAGGTGTTTTGACTGGCCAACCGTTCTAAACCTTGCCCTGTTCTTTCTTCGCAATATACCACATTCTAGACATAGATACACCCCTTATGAATAGACCTTTATAAAACTACCACAACGTTTACTTTCTTCTTTAAGTTTTCTTTTGATTTCTAACTTTTACAGAAAGTTCGTACCTTATTTTACTGCGCATGCACGGTGTGGTGGACTTGCTTCCAGCCACTCCCCCACATAGTGTATCACCCTTGAACATCCACATTCATTATTATTTAGTTTGTTAGCATGCACGTATTTTATTGTTTTTGTATCTCCATTCATACTATTCATAGCTCAGGTTCATCCCTACACCACGCTGCACATATCAATCCATGGTTCAGGTCTATTCCCACACCACACCGCATACATACATGTGACTGTATTAATTTTCGTGCACTGGGCATGCCTGGGGAAGTTGTCTATACGGTTGGCTCCCCAGTATGCCCCAATCGGTTGTTCTGCATGCGCAGCCTTAATCAAGTAAAATCTAAGTTAATTCTGTGAAGGGGGGTGGGGGGGGAAACTACGAGACTTGAGCTTTAAAAAGCCTTGCTGCCAAATAACTCTGGTGGCACCAATACCTACGGCCCTTCTCAGCTACTTAGCCCTGTGTACCACACTCGGCACCTGACAAAATTGACCAGACGGGGTTGCCCGAAGAACCTTGACGGGAACAACGACTGCAACAATGCATTTTGTTATATTGTTTCTTGTATAATCATAATGTTCTTTTTGTATTTCCTGTATTGCATATTTTTCTGTGTACCGTGATGCCTCCTTAGGTGGCATAGGTGGAGTCCTAGGTGTGTACAGATTCAGCATCTGGCAGCCAGTTGCATTCCACTCAAGACGGCTACAACCATGTGAACAATGTTATTAAGCTGTGGCAATTGAGGCCTTGGTTATGTTGTGTACTATGGAACATTTTGCGTATTTTTTTGTTAGCAAAGATTTACAAGGCACTTTTTTGCCACTTTGATTCAGGAAGATGTGTTGTTAAACCACCCCACATTAACTAATTAGAATAGTCATTGTTTACTTTCTGTATGATTAGCTACCACTATTTACCTATCACTTTATTCAAAATTTACATATTCACATTACATCTCGTGTTAAGTAGACTAAACAACCATGACATGTATAGACTAAATACACACCACTCATTTTTCATTTATCATTCATTCACTTCCCAATTTCCTCAGTTATCAATTTGTAGCATAACTTGAAAGATCTCATTAAAACTCTGACTGCTGTAGAATACTCCTCCTCTAGTATTCGCATTCTCCTTTGTGCCACGTACCCAGTTTTATACATCACCTCTTTTCTTTGCGGTCGAGCAGTGAGTTTGCTATATATTGGCATGCTGTCCATGTGCACAGTCAGTTGTAGGCGTGTCTTGCTGTGCTAATATACACTAAGTTTAATCGCCGAATTAACCTTCGGTATTGGAGGGCCTTAAACTGCCATAAGTAGCTTTTAGTAGCTGCCAAAACAGTTATATTGGAATCGCCCAAGCATGTAACAAAATAGAATTAATATGATATATTTTCCATCAAAGGATAGGGTCTCCACCTTATTTTATCTGCTCAAAATGCACACTCTTGATTTTGCAGCTACAATAGATCTTATTATTTGTCGACATCATCCAGTAATATAGAATGCCTTCCACGTTGAGCAATTTGGAGATCCAATGGCAATCAAGATTAGCAATCAGAAGCATTACACTGTCTCCAGAATCGTAAATAAATGTCATATGAGAACTAACAAAATTAAACAAATAAGTAAGCCGTTCGGCACTGTTGATAGTCCCCAAGATGGCAACACATCTCAAAAAAATGTCATAATGTAGTAGCTCAATAATTAAATGAAATTGTATGTAATCTTATAAGAAGTCTTTGGTGAAAGCAGATAAATAAAAGTAACATAATGAGAAATTCTTTGGGGAGACTTCTCAGAGTAGAACAGTGTGAGTGTGTTTTGTTTCATTTCTGAAATAGATTAATAAACATTCCTAAAGCTTCATAGTTACTTATTAAACAAACAAATACTATTACATGTTTTAAAATCTTGCAAGAATACCTCACTTTTCAAACTATGCAACACAATATACAACTGTGACTAAATCATATATTTAATTTGAAAAAAAGCATAATTTCGATTTTGGAATATCTTGAACTGTAAAATACAATCAGAAATGAATTCTACTATGTAATACGTTTCCTTCATGGACAATAGTTTTTATGTATCCATTTGGAATTATTGTGATGTATCTTGCCTCAACATTGATCAAAAATAATTTTTTTACATACCTAAGAATTATATACAAGATATGATACCTGAAATGAATTTGTTTTATCTGATCATGGCGACCATTTTAATTTTTCACAATTTCCCTGAGTTTCCCAATTTTGCAAAATTGGCAATCATTTTTTCTTAAAAAAATATTTCATAGAACTTACAGAAAACAAGCATATTGCACAAAGTGATTGTGGGTCGAATGGGGGATGCGCTTCCCTCAGACTCAAGTTATTCATATAATCACACACAGAGGGACAACGCAGGTATCCGCCGCCACCAGAGTTACCCCAAATCCCTTGACAGAATTATATAAAAGGTCTATCACAAGTTGGGACATGGAATAACTGAACACGTGGACTGACAGACAATGCTTAAATAGTAACACGGGGCTACGCCCACAACATGACATAAGATGAAGTCACTTCCTGCATTGCAGCGTAGAGTTCGAGCTGCGATGCAGGCACAAGCACGCACAACAAGATTACAGTCACGAGAACTGACAATCAACACCTATCAACAACTGAACACATGACTCACGACCAAATAAGGATGACATAGAAATAACTAAATATAGAATGCATACAATTAAGACAAAATACATGAAAACTAAATAAATGAAAAATGTTCAATGTTCAGGTGGGCGTGGCTGCTGCCATGCCCACTCCACTATCCTCCAGACCCACAGTGATGGAAATTATCATATAAGTAAATAACAGTGCACCAACAGAAACTCGGCAGATTAAAAATTGATGTCTTTATTAATGATATGTCAGAGAAAAACTAAATAGGTACATTTTAAAATTTAAGTATCGAAAAATTCTCGTTTTTGCCACTGGCATTCAATAAATTATGATTTAGCGAGAATAAATTGACCAAAATATGTTTAAAAAAATTATATAAAAACAAGGTTGGCCAAAAAATTTGGATTTCTAGCCCGAACTACTAGAAGTTTTTATGTACCATTCTATAATATTCAAAAAAAAAATTACCCATAGACAAAATGATGCAATTAGTGCTGTGAAGTTTTGGTTCATGAGTATGCACATTCATAAAAAAACACATATTACTGTAATACAAATGCCACCTTAATTTAAGTGCCACTTGGACTATAAGCCTAACTTTTATTTCCAAATTTGCTCCACTAATAGCATGAGTAGACTTTCATCTTTCATGCACTTGTTAAATTGCACAATTTTAAGAAGTTTCTGGATATGTATTATGAGTCTTATAATTTTACTCAATAAATATATTTTTTATTAATAATTTTTCACTACAAGATGTTTGTTTGAGCTCACCAACATTGAACACCTCATCAGCAGTCGTTATCATCTGCATGGGAGTGCATTAGATGAAAGGACCTATCAAACACTTGTTCACACTCTCCAAAAGTTACTAACATCAGATAATAACTGGGATTTAAAGTTTGATGTGGCTTCGCATGTTTACAGAATCAGCGTACATGACTCTACCAAGTTCAGCCCATTTTTTTCTAATGTTAAATCGTCATTCTCGAATCGCAGTTGATTATCTAACTGCTAACTGCCAGATCAAATGAAGAACATAATTAACAACATGAATGTAGCTTGCCTAGTCTGCAGAATATCATAGAAACTATACTGAATATCAAAGAGAAAGTTTATAATAAAGCACATAACAACTTTGCAAGCACAGGAACGCTACAAACGCCAGTATGATGCAAAACATGACAGTCAAAAAGTAAACAATTCATAAAATTTCACAATAAACTTCATAATATTTCTTATGTTCAACATTTCAGAGTTGGTTACAAAGTTCTTTTAATGAATATGAGAAATTCACATCGTATGGGAGGAAAGCTGGATGAAAAATGAAAAGGTCCTTATTAGGTACATGTCAAGCTGTCCCATGGAAGCTACCAACTACAAACACTCAGCAAACAAGTTTTAAAGAAAAATTATATAATTGTATGCTGAAGCAATATTTTTCAGGTTAATATTTAGCAAATAGTTATATTTATTTTCATATGCTATAAAGTTCATTGTGATTTCATACCTTTGTCCAATAGATCAACTTACAAAATCAAAAATTTCATCATCCAAGAAGGCTCAGTTTCCTTAAAACTACTCATCAATCAAATTCTTAAATGTTTACAGTTCTGTATTGGTGAATGCTAAATATTCCGAGTCACCACAAACAGTAACATTCTCATCATCACCACAAGCAACTTTTTCAGTACGCACTTCTACTACTACTATAGCCACAACAATGCAACCTTCATCCTCAAGCATTGTTGCTTAACTGAGACTTAGCTTCAATCAATCATACGAATTCATCATCTATGAAAAACTGGAAATCTTCAACTAAATCAAATTTCATTGATTTTGATGATGTCACTGCTACCTCACAATTCCCAGAAAAATGGTGGATGTTTAGTGGAGTACAGCTATATGATTTCGACAAAGACATACTGAGTCCCAACTCAAGTGCATGGGTAGATGATGCCATAGAATGTGCATTTCAAAACAATTTAAAAAAGCAGTATTCTAAAATGGATTCATTACAATCCCCAATTATGGCAAACAAAATGGACTTGAAAGCACAACAAGGAGAACTCGTTCAAATTTTGAACATAAACAAAAATTGTGGTGCTGTAGAGTAGGCGAGAGGTACACTTAGGGTAGGGGAAACTTGCTGGCCGCGAAGTATGATACTCTGTTGGGCTAACAAGTGTTAAGCTGCCACAAAGTTCTCCCTCCCTTGATTGAGTTTTAAATCGGTGTATTAAAATAGAAAATATGGGTGAACTTCTGATATGCATGTACGGTTGGCAAAAAACAATGAGGGACGGTCTACCGAAGGTCCGGGGCAATATGACTAAATACGACTTACAATAATTACGCATGCATACACTAATATCACAGTGCTGACAAAATAAGATAGCTAATGACACACACACGTTTTGTAAGAATCTTTCTTCTTCTCCACTTTCACACTGCTCTCGTCTCTTCTCTCATGAGCACACCCACAATAACCACTGCCTAACAGTATCTTCTCCTTTAAACCACTCAGAGACTATTATAAATGTATTATGATAGTCTACATAAAACACTCCAAGGAGCAGCAAATATAATAATTGCGAGTTTATGTCAGCACAAATCTAGTACAATCAAAGTTTTGTATCATGATGTCCAATGGCAAAGTGGGTTCAATGATGTGGTGTTTTTGCCATTGACTTTGCTACAGCGGTTTGTGAGGGGAAGAATTTTGCAGCTTTAATGTTTGACTAGGGCAATATGAGAGCACACTTGCTTAAAAGTGATGAAATGAAGAACTTCTCACCTTTTCTAGAACGTTAAATCAAGCGTTGTATCAAACCTACATGCATGGAACACCTCAATTTGTATTGTAGCTGTCAACTACCACATGATGTCAACTTGATGATTAAATGCAATAAATGCAGAGAATAGTACCATGCCGCATGCGTAAAAGTATCTGAACAACCCTGGGAAACTCGTGTAAAAATGAAAATCACGAAATTTTTAAAAATTAAATTTAAAAAAATCACTAACTACCCAAACTGTTCTAATAACTCTAACGTAGGGTTTACGATCATGCTGAATTCAATGGTAGTATTAGTTTTTTAAAATCTAACTTCAAATTTATGAGTTATTAACAAATATTTGAATATTTATACCAATTCTATTTAATTGGTTTTCGGTATAAAATTGTTTGTCCTCTTAAGTTATCATTTTCTACCTGTTCAATAAACTAGTTCATTGTCTTCATCAACACTTTTAAAATCCACATCCACAAACTTTAAATTTCATCTACATTTCTATTCTTGATGGTATAGGGATTACAGCAACTATCATCAGCTAAACAATTGCAATAAGCTTTACAAAAATGTTGTTCTTTTAGGCAGCCACATGCAAGTGAACTGCATTTATTTTCCATTGCTTTACATTTGCACTGAATAACATCCATCAGATTTTGGGTCATTTTGACTTAGTTTAGGAACACGTATTCCTTCGTGCATCTCCCAGCCAAAGTCTGTTATATTAGTCGATTCACTAGGTAGGGCAAGTTGATCAGCTACCTTCCACAACATTACTTGGAGATGTGCACGTAGTGCATAATAAGACAGATTGTCTGATGTTGGTAGCAGGGCCAAACTTTTTGGAGTATTTTTTTTTGCAAACAGATTGAAGAGTGCTGATTCCATTGATGTCTCAGGGGGTTGCTGATATACTTTTCTAAAGAGTGGTAAGGAAGCCACGATTAAATTTTTTTGTCATAGAAACTTCATCAATATCAGTTATTCTTGAAAATTCTTTAGAGATTAAAGTATTCAAAGCTCTAATTTTTCCTTTTCCATATGGGTAAGAACTGGTATCACATCAACTTAAGGCATGCTGTGGAGGTGTGGATGGTGTATATGCTCGCCCTGCGCACAACGCAAGCAACCACAGTTCTGATGGACAGCGAAGTATCGCTGCCACCAGAGTTCAGCTTAGAGGATGCCTCACTTGAGTTAAACGTATTTGTTACAAGTGCTGAACTGAACTACATTCGTGGCGAGGGGACTAATGAATATGAGTCCACTCGCCAGCTGACCAATGAAAATGATCCACCAAAGCATGACTAAAATCCTACCGATGACCAGCGCACAAACATTAATGTTCTAAACGATACACACTTCCACAACTTAAACATAAATGGCATGATACATAAATATAATAAAACATCAACTCGTAAGTGACATAAACATAAACTAGTTCCCTTTGCATTCTGTCTTCTCATTGCTCAACTTTACTCTTATTCTCTTTTCTCTCTCTAGTTCTCGAATGTGGGCAGCTCTCGTATGCCCACACATGCATTCCAAGTAACTGTAGGCATTTTGGTCCTAAGTTGACGCAAATAGCATTGATATCCTAAATCATTCTATTCCATCATTCCATCCGGATCTCAGATTCAATAGAAGCTTTGTATACTCAATAGACTAACAAAAGAAAGACATCAGTGTCATCACTCACAATTTGAACAATACTCTTTACATGTCTGGTTGCATCTAGAACATACGAAATTATTGTCAAATCTGCTTCATCATGGTCAAATGCACAGTCGTTATACGAGTCCATTGTCAAATTACACCCAACATTAAATGTTGCCAAACATTTGCAACTTTTTTATATTAAGTTTGCACTTCTAGATTGTTTCTCGTTTTTGCAAGATACTTTTGATTGACAACTCATACCCTTCAATAGTCTCACCGGCACGACAATTTCTTTCATGATAACTTGGCGAAATATCACAATATTTATTAAATACAAGAATTTTTTCACAATCATATGAGTAATGATTTAGTCTATTCTTGATAGATTAACTTCCATCATGTGGCCAAACAATGTAATAAAGCTATTGTGACACATCAATAATAACAGATTCTGCAGCTAACAGTGCTCTTTCTGGCACACCAAAAGGTCAGATTTGTTACCTTTACGAAGACATCTGTGTTCATTTATAAGTAAAAGTCATGCCTTTATGACTTCCTTTGCTAATTCTTATGGCTGTCTGTTCTACAAATTGATAAGCAGAAACAGCATTCCAAACCCAATTGTTGTGCCTGCAAACAAGATTAACCTGGTCATCCTGATTTATTCTAGCAAGTATTGTGTGAGGTATCTTGAATAGTGATAATGGCCAGCAACAAAATAATATTTCATCATATGTTTTAAAATCAGAATTTTCAAGAGCACATCACCTTTTCTTTATGACCTCTCAAACTGATGTACTACCAAAGAAGGAACAAGAAAATTGTCAACCAGACGACAACCAGTGGAATGAAGTGAGCTTTAACCAGATAGTTTTCAATTTGCTCAAATGTATTCACACCAGATGATAAAAAAACGTTTTAGAAGAGCTGCAAAAACTCCTCGAAATGAACGCATAGCTTTCACTCAAGATTAACCATTGAAAATACCAATAAACAAAAATACATTTGAATTACTATGATAATGAGCTAAAATTATTTTTATGATAGACACTCCATAAACAGCAACTACATAAACTTCTAAGCCTGAATTTTTCATTTACTTCCAAATGCACCTAATAAAAGACTGCTTGATATGCATCCCGCCTGGATGAGCAATGACATTATGAAACTTTACAGAATGATACCAGCACATTCGCTTAGTAAGTCATAAATTTGCATATCAATAGAAAAGTGACATTTCTTTCATTCCTATATCCAGCATTGTCTCTTGCATTTATGTAAGTGTTGTGAGAATAGTTTCAGAATGATGTACACAGTAGCTGGTTATATATTATCAACCGATTTGGACAAGTTGTTAAATTTATTCCGCTCCATGACATTATCTTCTTTAGACAGATTATTGAGCCACTTCACATCTTTCACTTGTACAGCTTCATGGCTGGCATGTTGAGCATAAAATTTGCTGTAACTGTCTCTAATATGTCGAGGCGGGATCAAATGAGGTAGCACTTTTTTTGGAGCACTATAATGTAAAAATAAAATGGTAGTAATGCTTCTAATTGACTTACCTTTATTTAGTGCAAGGCGATGAATTTTGTTGGCACTAATGCCAGGATGAGAATTATTTCCAGTTATTATCACTGGATGACTTTTAAATACAGTGGCCATTGCATGGGTTTCACGACAACCATTTGGTTTTGATAAGAATAAATCAAAATTGTCAAACCAGCCAGATACAAGTCCAGCATTTGATGTAATTTCCATGATTTGATGCAGTGTAGAACCATTACTGCAAACAAACTTAAGAGATGATTTGCAAAATTGTAACACCATCATAAGATACTGTAAAACCATGCTCATGAAGTGTATCAAAAATTTTTTTACTATCATATTCATTATACAGTAGAACACCCAACCGTAGTGTGGTTTGGTTCCACTGATGGGAAATGAGATGATGTATGGCCTGAGTTAAACTCAGTGAGACTTTTGTAATTTTACCACCGGATACTCGCTTTGATATAAATCTAAGTAATGCTGTTTGTATGTAGCTTTATTTTCGAAACCTTAAAATTGCCAAAATCATAATCTGAGCTTTCAGAAATGGCCATTGACTCAGTGATAATAGTATGTAGTAATATATTTTTATTTTTCTCTTCAACATTATTAAGCTTTTCAAGTTTTACAATTTTATTTACTTTTTCTCGAAATTCAATGATTGATGCATATCCTTCCAATCGAAGAACCTTAATATCTTTAACAAAATATTCAATCAATCTTGATCACATTTTCCTATGTAATAACATGTCACCATAACTCACATATTTGGCATGTAGTTCAGTTTATGTCCAAGTGTTATGGTCTCGATTTTGCTTCATCTCATCTACAAGTTTCGCCAGAGGTTTGTCTTTTCAGTTTGAATGGGAACCTTTCTAAATTTATTATAACAGCCAACATATCTAGCTTCAGCTTCGGAAAAATAAAGTACAGTATGGCAAAGCAGAGAAACTTGATGTGGTACTTTTCACACATTTTCTCTCAAACTATACTACTCTATCCCATCTTTCAGGATGTTTCGTATTCATGGACTGACAAAGATGTCCATAAAACAAAAATTGGCTCATAAAATTGAATCTATCAAATTGTGATCTCCTTATTCTGCTTGAAGGCTGTTCTTCCACTAAATTACTCTCAGCTTTCCTTTTGTGAAGAGTATGCTTCTGTATATTGTGCTTAGCGGTTTATAAACAATAACAACTTTTGTGAAGAGTTACAGCTGCTAGTTGTCCTTCACCATGCATTTTCACTTTAATTTCTACTTCATTTCTATCTGCTGTACACTTCAAAATCATTTCTATCCCTTTCACTTTGAAGGTCCTCATAGGTCATGAACTTAAGCAACTTGGAAGGAAGTACTTAATTCCAGTATCAGCCATACTAGACTAGGTAAGGCTAAACTACTGTATTGAATCAATATCAAGTCCAAATAGCCATGTGAGTATGAAAATATTCTTTAAATCAATGCATTATTTATTTTTGCTAAAGATAATGTATAATGCGCGAAAATATAAAACGTCGCGTTTAAAGTAGCTCAGACAAATGAACAGAATGAGGAGTAAGGTGGAGAAATGGACACTGGTATTATGAAAATAAAGGAATGAAAGGACAGAGGGTACAATAATTTTTTTTACATGTATTCTCTCTTTTTCACAGGCTTTTTAAATAATTAATACCGAATTAAAAATATTGTTATCCAACTATTTGATCTCATCTTTTCCATTATCTAATTAGCTGGCTGTGTTCACAGCTCACTCTTATGATAGATATAAACTTCACATAAACCTTGCAATGATATGTATAGCTAGTAGCTGGTAAAATGATGTTTTAAATGGAGAACATCTGACATTATGATTGGCTGAATAACAATACCTATTAGTGGTCCTTGTATCTGTAGTTCTATATTTTCTGTGTCTAGCCAAGGTTGGGTTGCCAAAATGCAGCAAAGTGCTCTTTTGGCGTTCTGTTGTAAATAGCTGGAATGCAGTTCTTCTATGCCTTCATTCAACTTAGTATGGTGTAGTACTGAAATTCCTATTGTTGAAGCTTTTTACTTTACCCAAAGGGGGATCAAATTCCCATTCTGGGGAAAAAGTATACTAGTAAAATTGATTTGCTTGGATAGAATATTGTAACCACTTGGATGAAAAATGGGGTGGTTAAAATTAACCGTGACACCGGAAAGATTTATAAGGTTAAGAAACAGGTGGCAGTGACATTATAAATCCCAGGTGTGAAAGACCAAAAGCCAGAGCCAAGGCCTAACAGTTGACCTCCCATAACTTTCTTCACTGTATTACCCAAGCCAATATATCTGCTATGAATGAGAAAATGAGTGGAGCTGAACGAATATCAAATGGCAGTACGGAGTCCATTTATGTATCTCCTGCCCACTTCATGCCTAGCAAACACTTATCCCTTGGGTGAGTTGGAATTTTTCAATACGTTCTTTTAAAGTCCATTTTAGCCATCAAGGTGTCCTTCCTTTTTGTAATAACACATCAATGGACACATAACTGTGGAATATTGGTAATTTGTCAGTTTCATTGTTTACACTCGGTGTGGGGGGTGCCCTCCCTTAGGCTCCGTAGGTTCTTCAGGTTTGGGGACCTCGCACTTGGTAACAGCAATCAGTCGCTGCCACCAGAATGTCCAACGCTAAGTAGCTCGCCGCAGCCAGCGCCCAAGTCAATGTCTTGATATCCCAACGTAAATTGATATAATTGAACACTGCTCAACCACGAGGCAGAACCGACACTTTTATAGAGAAGCATGGCTCCACCCCATGATGACGTAACATAACGTATAATGATACACGTGGCATAATACACAAACAACATGTGACCAATCAATGCAATTAACAACACCTCGATTGTCAGTTCAATGTCTCTTTGTCTTCCTCTTTCCTCTTCATCACTTCATGTGGGCTAGCCCACACTCTGTCCATTGGTGTGGAGATGTCTCGTATATTAACATCACTGTTATTGACGTAGACCCGGTACCTCACTAAATGTAAATTATATTCAGGTAGAATTGGAGTTCATTCAGATTGTCTAAGTACTGAGGTAGGTATCACAGGTCCTCCACATTGTCAACTATTACTTACTTGGTAAACTTCATGTGATCCAGTTTAAAGGTACAGACCGTCAAATCGTACAGAACAACTCCTTTGTTAATCCCAAGATCCAACACAGTTCGCCAGTCAATGATGTCAATGGGACCCTAGACATAGGGACCAGATCATAGTACGCACCCGGGTCTAAGGAGACGTAATTTCATGCACTTTTCATTTTTCTTGACAAGCAGATTTATTGTAACTGAGCACATATGGGATATGTCTGGCTTATTGTGCCTTATTAAGGCATATGGGACTGATTTAACCCTCTAAACAACAAATTTAGTGATGGGCATAATCTGGGAAAGGTGTGGGCATGGCCACAAGAGAGAAGACGAAGAAGAGAGAAGAATAAAGAGAAAGAGAAGATCAAGGAGAACATTGTCATTGTGTCATTGTGTGTATATATCTTATGAGCAGCGTGTGCACAGTTGAGTGTGTGTAAATTCATGTGTTGGTTTGTGCCCCGGACTTCCGGTGGATCGTCTTTCATTTCATTTGTGCGCCTGAGTGACAAAGGACTGAAATAGCTGACATGCAGAGATTTAAGTGGAGTTTGAAATCTATCAGTTCATCGGGAGCGGCTGGCTAGTCCACGAATAAGTAGTAATGAGTAAGTTGTTGAGTTTATACTAGGTAAATAGATGTAGCGGAAATAGATGTAGCTAATGGTACGGAAAGTAAATTATTTTAATTAGTTAATTTTGTTAATTTGGGGTGGTGTCACACCACATTAACCGTAGAAAGGACACTGCGATAGTAAAGGTGCAGGGGTATGGGGACAACCTTTCACTGGGACTAATGGTATCCACTGATTCTTTTCTGAGTGGCTCGAGGTCAACTGTCAGGCCCTGTCTATGGCTCTTTATCTTGCGCACCTGGGGCTTATAAGCACAGCCACCAGGTTCTTCCCATTTGTTCTCCCTCACAAATTTTTTCCGGTGCACTGGCACCCGTCTCTTGGGTTAGGATCATAGACTCAGGATGATAATGCGAGTTATTTTTATAAAGAAAAGGACAAGGGTTGCGCAAGTGCACAACCCTTATATACAAATCACCAAACATGAAGCCATGCTTAATGGCTGTGACGAACAGCAATGACAACTACGCTAATAAAGTTAGTGTTTAGGTACAAGATACTTTGTGTTTAATTCTTGGTGTGCATTTGAGTACCCTTTGCAACATCTGAGACCCTCTTTATTTTCCCTAATGAACATCTTGAAGTAGGCTATGCCCGCATGAGGTTCCATGGTTGGCTTTTTTCCTAAGCGATTTACCACAACAAGGGCACTGGAATGTCAAGAATATAAATATAACGTGGTCACGGTGCATAATATGTGTAAACAGCTAAGCATGCCAGTGAAGCCGGAGAAGGAAGACGGTCCTGCAACCACAATTTTATCCCTGGGCCTGGAACAAGACTCAATGGCATTGGAGGTAAGGCTACTTCAGGGCAAACTTAAAAGCAAGAGAACGCAATTTTAGATTTGAAGGGGCAGTAAGGCATCCAAAAAAAAAAAAGAAAAGAAAAAAAGAAATTACTCACACTGATTAGGCTTCTCGCCCTTGCAAGCACAGCTATCATGACTGAATGTAGTTACCTCCACCGACTAATTAGTCTCCATACCATTGCCAGTTGCCTGGATCAATTCATACGACTGAGCTGAGCTTCAAGGGCAGATATCGGATGGCGAGTCCCTTTGCTAATGAGTGAAATAAAACAGCAATTATGCATGCAATTATGCATGCAAGAGCTGAATTGTAGCCACAAGTCATATTAACATCAGATGCATCAGGTACATGGAAATGTAGGGCAGTCTATGGCTATTAGTGGTTCATGCTGCTCCCATGGGTGCCAACAAAGTGGGACACACATATAATAGTGAAGGAACTGGCGGCTATTGTAGCGACCACTACAATCTAGAGATGGGACATGTGTGGGAAGACGACCATGTGACAATCAGCTGTTGTGGTTTATTTTTAAAGCTGAGGCCTCAAACATCCAAGAATTTTTGCAGCTGAGACGGAGTTTAACCTTCTCGGAGGAAAAGAGAGAATTTTCCATCAAGGCAACTGACATTCAAGAGGCCAGAAACCAACCCCACCACCTTGGAGGCAGAGATGGTCAAGGCTAACTGTCATTCTTTTCGGGGTTATCAAATAAATTTTTCTTTCTCACATTATTATTGTATTTTTATTTTTTCATTTAGCAGTGACCACAGAAGCCATCCACATTGCCTAACGTGTATGCTTCATAAAGCCGCATCCAAAGTATAAAACTTTTACTTGGACTTGTTATTGAAAGACTACAAGGTGCCAGATGAACTAACCACTTAACACCAGGAACAGGCTAAAGTTCAGGCTGTGACCTCTCACTTTAGCTTTTTCACTAGAGAACAAAGTAAGGAACATGGACCTGACTACATTTATGCTAATGCAATTTTTGGGTGCACTAACTGCCTTTTTTTTACAGTATCGAAAGAAGTCAATTGTGTGCGTTGGAAGCTAAAGCAGCCAGAAAATAACAGAAATAGATGCTGGTGGCCATGCAAAATAACAGACAGGAAGAGAGCCCACAAAAAGTAATATGCAGTAAAAGGATAACATCTTAGTGCCATTTTACATATAGTCTGGAAGCCAGAGGGGTTAACCTGGAATTTTGGTATGTTGTATATGAGTCAACTAGATTAAAGTTATAAACCAAAATCAGTATTTTCTGACAAAAAGTATGTACGATCTATACAATAAATCTGGTATTATTTCAAAATCTTAATCAATAATAAGTTTTTTGGATTGCACCAATCAGTTAAAATAAAAATGTGTAATAATGGTATTCATAGCTATCATAACCATCACATTTAAAAAAAAATGTATATTGTTTAAAGCTGGCACAATAATTGTGACCATAACTTCAGCTGCTTCACAAGAGTTATGGATTGGGAATCTTACTCGTGTATCTTTCAAAGTAGTCCACACTGCAACTGCTCTGGTAATGAGGAGGAGCTGAAGAATAACAGCGAAGCAAGGATAGAGACAGTTAAAGCAAAAAGCAGAGGAAAAAAAAGATGACTTGCATTTGAAGTTACTGGAGTTTTCACCACCTGCACTGAAGAAGTTGAAAACACATGAAAATTGTATATCAACATACACTTCAGAAACTCATATAAAGAGATATTTAAGTAAGAAGGGAAAAGATGGTATAGAAAAACAAATCAAATTAACATGTTCCGCAGCTCCTTTTGTCTGGAAAGAGCACTATTTGTTTTGTGGTGAGTTAACTAAGGGGATAAAAAATATCCTGATCGTTGGAGAGAATCCTATACATGCACCACTTCAGAGCGTGGTCCAAATATGCTTACTTATATGGATCATCTAGTAAAGGTAAGTGAATAGCTTTTTCAGGCACATAAATAATAATACTACTTAATCTAGGTATGCAATGACCGAGGTGATGCATGGGTAGAACAAGTGAGACTAAGTTTAAGTGACACACGATGTTCACATGATCTACTTTCAGCTGATGAGAGGTATCATGTAGATTGCCACAAGAAGTTTTCAAATGTGAGAAACATTAAAGCTTCCCACTCCCACAAAGTGAATATATCTATGGAAAGTGAACCTTATACTCTTTTATCAAATCTGTTTGCAAGTAAACCATCTCGAGTGTGGTCTTCACTTGATTTATATAAGGAGTATGCAAGTTTAGGAGGAACATCACTGTCCAGAAAAGAATTGGTACAAAAGTTAGTTGCTTAGTATAAGAATGATATTTTACTTTTATTTTCACCAGAAATAGCCAATAGAATTGTTTTTAAATAAAAAGCAAATACAGTAATCCGTATACAAAGCCTTGACGATGAAGATGAAGGAAATCCTCATAGTCCTGCACAAAGAAATTGTTTCAGAAATTCAGAACATTAAGTATAACAAAGATGATTATCAAAGCAATATTGATTTAATTTCTTGTAAGCAAGATGTTAGTCCTACTCTAGCTAAGCTTTTGTCATATAATTCTACTAAATTGTTAGAAAACATACTCATTGGAAATATGATCACTGGCCTTGTTTCCAATAGATATACTAGCATTCAAGTTTCTTTGGCAATTTTGGTACAAGCAAAACAGTTAGTAAATCAGTTACATGACTATGGTGTGGTTTGTTCTTATGATGAACTTGTGTGCGGTTTCAAACTTTAGCAACAGTTTGAAGTGCAAATAAGCAGTCAAATGGTGTTCTTTCGCACTATTTCAATGGCCTTGTTCAAGCTATAGCTGACAATTTTGATTGTAATATTAGTTCCATGAATAGATTAAAGCAGACTCATTCATTAGCAATCCTGATTCTACAATCTGCAGCAAAACCTGAAATTGAGCATGAAGCTTTACCTAGATTAAAGAAGACAGAGTTAATACGTGCATAACCACCTGATATTGAAACTGTTCAATATATTGGACACAAGAAACAACAATTGCCTTTATCAGTATGCATTAAAACAGTGCAACCATTGAGAATCCTAGCAAAGACTGCTGCGGCAATTAAAATTGCATCTGATTGTGACCTTAGATTTCTGAAATCAATTATACAAGACCAAAATAGTCCAGAGTATTCAGGATTCAGCACCAAAATTGCTCGTGAAAGTGGAAGGGGGATGCAGAATGCAACAGTAGCAATGTACTTACCATTAATCGACTAACCACCTACAGATTATTCCACAATGATGACAGCACTTGTTGAAGCAATTCTGCTCACGAAATATTAGTGCCAGTTATGGTGGCAAGAAGAGCTCCAAGTTCTTCCCAATGAAGTTTCACGTGTTTTAGTGTGCAATTGTAAGGTAGCAGAAGCTTGTAAAAGAGGATACTGCTCCTGCAAGTCTTTCAAAATTTCATGCACACGGTTTTGTGCATGTAACTTAACCAACAGCAGAACAAGCCTCATTTTATGATTCGCAATCCGACTCTGAAGAAGAAGAGCTGGTTGGTATAAGCTTATTGATTGCACGTAAAATTCTCATTAATTTTTTGTAATCTTGTGATTTGCTTATTAATTTAAAATATTAATTATTGGATTATAAGTGCTATTGTAAAAAATAATCTGCATGAAATATGGATTTCAATGATATGTAACATGATTATATTTGATTTCAACAAGATTTCAGCGAAATTTAACAAAACTTGGTGAATATTTCGCAATGCCCAACTTTACCAAAGTGGCATGAACCTGAATATGATTTTGTAGACCTTGTAGAATATGTTTATGAAAAAAAAACTTTCTGCATACCATATTTTCAGGTTACCCCAAATTTGAGTGTTTGGCCGCCAGACTAATAGACAATCAATACCTTTAAGAATTTTTAATTGACTCGCAGGTAGTTGAGCCAAAGAAAAAATAAAAACTATTTAGGCGCAACAGCTTCAAATAATATTTACCACAAGCTTGCGGAGGTAAATAAGTTAAATTTTATTTAAACTGTTTGCTAATCAGGAAGAAATGAAGACTGAACCTGTGCACCAAGTAACGAGAAAATAAATGAATGTTCTCTAGCACTGAATGTCATTGTGTTGTATGCCTACCAATAAGACATATGAGTCTAGTACAAGTGAAGCCATATTTATTCTGCATTTGTTGCTCTCATGATGTAAGATGTGATGTCGTCGTGCAATGCAAAATATAAAAACTCCGCCATTACGTAAGAGTTTAAATTTTCTTATTGTTCTCATTTAATGAGGGTAATTATATAAAATTCTAGTTATTTAGGTTTGTTTACCCAATCGACTCTGTTGCCCCAATTAAATCCGTGGTCCCAATGAACTCTTGTCTTAATCATCTCTGTGTTCGTTCATACTAAAATACGTATAAGTTCAGACATTATAGCAGTTTATAAATAAAGATATCATTAAAATGTATCCCAAAAGTGACATGCATGAAAGTTGTAGTAAATCGAGAACGAATTTCAGTAAAATTATTGCACCTGAAGTGTTTATTAAACAAATAAGGTATAGTAAAGCGTTATCTTAATTTACAGGTTATGTTTTAGTATTATATTTAAACAATTGTTCTACAATGATATAAAGAATCTTATGGCAATGAAGAATCAAAAAAATCATTTTTTGTGATTCCGTAAAATTGAACAGTGAACTAGGTGTGTTGCAATATTTAATGTACAATGTAATGATTTCTTATTTTTAGTATATGTATGGGGAAACTAGACATGTGAATAAAGTTTAAACATGCACTGGCCAAATAAAGAGAAGTAGTCACACCAAAGATCAAGCGGGTCATACGAAAATAGACAATTTCTTGAGTTACATGATGGTGATGAAATCTACGCATATAATACTCTTTTGGAAGCAAGGCCACTTCTCCAAACATCTTGGAGATGTTGCTTATTATGTTAATACAATGTCTCCTGAACTTGGTGAGTAAAGTAGACGGCAATGGAAACAATGATGGCCCTGATAGCAGGATATCATTATGTGAGCATCTTTATGTTGCCTATTGGTAAAGGGGTGCTGGGTTATGTTGCCCAGCATCACTTGGGGGGTGTAGAGCTGGAATCGTGTCACTCGGACTATTAACTATCACAGAACATATTTAAAGACAAATACGTGTAATTATTGTTTTGCTCTCATTTATAGCAAATTAATGTCTACTGGACCAAATCCTAAGCGCCTCTGCTTACAGAAAATGGAAGAGAAAGCATCAAATGCACCTCCTCAAGCAGAACCACAAGCAAACGGTAAGAATGCATGCACTGTCCATTATCTACGTCGTGACTCTAATCGCCTGCGGTTGTATCAAATAGATGGAACAAGTGCACCATCTTCTGATCAACCAGTGGCATCAAGACAAGATGGAATGGAAGGAGCAAGTGCTTCAGCTTCTGATCAACCAGTGGTATCAGGACAAGATGGAATAGAAAGAGCAAGTGCATCATCTTTTGATCAACCAGTGTCGCCAGGACAAGATGCATTGGTAGGGGACTGGGTAGAGGGTGTAGCTACATAGGTAGGAGACTGGGTAGGGGGATATAGTTAGGTATAGGAAATAGTACGGTTACAGGGTTGTCTGAGCACAATTGTTACCCAATGGTAGTTGTG
>WLWI01000959.1_pt1 | contig 25313 bp, 18 predicted proteins | sample 6701501 | NCBI WGS metagenome assembly WLWI01 (sample SAMN12718690, study PRJNA515312) | sponge metagenome | isolation source: marine sponge | host: Mycale hentscheli | place: New Zealand: South Island, Marlborough, Capsize Point | collected 2014-11-01 | reverse complement strand
GAATATCGTCTTCTCGGGTCCAAACGACTTTAACTGGTCTTTGCAATTGCCTCGAAAGAATAGCCGCATCAATTGCATAGTCTGCATAGTAGCGCCGACCAAAAGCACCGCCACTACGCAGGACATGAATAGTAATTTTCTCTGCTTTGACTTTAAGTGCCTTTGCCAAGGCTTCAGCTATGTTTGCCGGGTTTTGGGTAGGTGCCCAGACAATAATTTCATCGCTGCTGGCATCAACTGTGCAATTCATTGGCTCCATCGGTACATGCGCCAGAAAAGGGAGTCGATACTCTGCTTCCATCGATTCAGTTCCAGAAATTAGTGCTCGTTCAACATTGCCATCTTCGCGCCTGATTTCACCCTTGTCGATGATGCTATGTTCAAATTGCCTCATTAAGGCCGTTGAACTTACCGTGTTCGAGATCTGTTCCCACTCCAACTTGAGCAATCGAGCTGCTTTCATTGCAGACCATGTGTTTTCCGCTACGACTGCAACACCAGAAACAAAATTCGGGCTATTTGGAAGGATTATGCGTCCGCCGTACTGGTCATTTCTGAGTTCGATGAAATCTAGTACGCCATTAACCTTACTTGCCTCGTTACTGTCAACGTGCACAGGCTGACCATCGCTGTAAGGACAGCGTTTAATAACGGCGTACAACATATCAGGCAATTTAAGGTCAATACTATATTCCTGTTTACCCATTATGATTTGATCAAGATCGACATCTTTAATGGACTTACCAATGATGTTGAATTTGGTATTGGGTTTGAGTTCTGGCTTTTCCGGCACGGGCAATCGGGAGGCGGCTTTCGTTAGCTCAGCATAAGACAACAGTCGTCCAGATTTTTTATGACTTACCTGTGCATTTATGGTCTCGAGTTCTTTCATGGGTACTTGCCAATGATTCGCGGCGGCCTTGAGTAACATTACTCGTGCACTCGCGCCCGCTTCTCGCATGGCATTAAAATTTATACGCACGCTCAAACTGCCACCAGAAAACTGATTATCATTTCCCTGTAGCCAATCGCTCTGTTGCACCACGATATCTTCCCAGTCAACATCGAGTTCTTCAGCTATTAACATCGGTAAGGAAGTTTTTACACCCTGACCCATTTCCGGGTTCTGCGCAAAAATAATAATCCGGCCTCGTTCATCTATACGAATCAGGGGATGAAGATTTGAGCCAGACATTGGCTCAGAAAAGGCGGGAATGCCTAGTGTAAGACAAGCACTTCCCATCACACTCAGTTTCACAAATTCGCGTCGGTTTAAGTTCTGCATATCAGCTATAAGACTCGCATGTAATTTCCTGAGTTTAACATTCGTCTTCGAATGAAAAGAGGGTAATCAGACAAATAGAAGGATACTTGCGTTAAAGCGTGGAATTATGGGGGCAGTTTACTTAATTGCAGCTTTATGCAGTAAATTGTCCCCGGAATTCAGTAATGAGAGGGTCTGGACTACCAGCAGCCTTTACCTACCTCGCGACTTGCCAGGTCTATTCGATTTTTATAGCGAACACTCTCATCTGTCAGTTCGCGTGAACGCCTGGAGATTCTCTCGCGCATGTCTTGCAGGGTATCGCTGTATTCATCAATAGCAACGAGATTGGATCGTTCACCCGGGTCAGCCTCCAGATCGAATAACTGTTCGAACACCGTTGGTCGTTTTGAAAATTCCAGGTCGGATTCCTTATAGGGACACTCTGGCGTCGCAAAATAACGAATGTATTTCCATTTCGATGTACGTAGAGCTTCACTCATGGTTTTATCTTCAACAGTCGTTAGGCTCTCAGTCAGGATTTCATCGCGCCAATCACCATCTGGTTCTGTTAACAGTGCCTGCAGGTTTTTACCTTGCATAATGTCGGGTATGGAAATGCCCGCCATCGATAACATTGTAGGTGCGAGGTCTACGGTCAGCACCAGGGCGTCGGACTTTACACCCTTTGCTTCGCGGGGGTCGACAATGATGAGTGGTACCTTTGTCGCTTGATCGTATAACAAGCCTTTGCCACCCACGCCATATTGGCCAGTGATCAAACCATGATCACTGGTATATATGATAATTGTATTGTCTAGCAGATCTTTTTCTTTCAGTTGTTCCCATAGTTGTCCAACAACCCGGTCGATGCCTGTGATTTGCTGATAATACCTAACGGTATGCTCAGGGTTAGTTTCGGGGTCATACAAATAGTCATACCACTGCTTGCGTTTATTATGATCAACAACTTCAACTGGAAGATAGTAATTGGGATCTTTGAACAGATCCGACACTGCGGTAATACCAGCATTTCGATAACGTTCACCGTATATCGGATGATCTGCCAGTTTAGGATTGCGATTAGCAGACACTCCCATTTTTCTACATTGCCTCGTTTCGCAATGTGATGTGTCCGCATCGAGGTACATCGAGGAGGTCATGGAGCCGTGAGGTGCGGAGAAACTCACTGAAAGTTGGAAGGGTTTATCCTCAGGTAGCGAATTCAGAAATGATTCAATTGACTCCCCCATAATCTCTGTTGCAATTTCCTGCTTGGAGTCCGCGTAGTGCTCGATCGCTGTATTACCCGGATTGTCCTTAATAAAAAAACTCAACCAGCCATCATGGGCGCGCCAGAAGTCAAACTTGCTTTGTGTTTGACCGCGGAAAGTATAAAACTCCACCCCAAATTTGCCGATAAAACCAGTGTGATAACCGCTCTGTCTCATTAAGGCGGGATAGGTATGCTGCCATTGTTGCTCGGTGGCGCGGTAAGGTGAACTGAAACCGAGACCATTGGTGCGCTCGTACTGTCCAGTGAGTAGGGCGAAACGACTTGGTGCGCAGATGGGCTGGACAGTAAACGCGTTTTCAAAAACAGTGCCTTCACTCACAAGTCGATCAAGGTTAGGGGTTTGCAATACTGGATGACCTGCCGAAGAAAGAGTACCCGCACTCTGATCATCTGCCAGTAGAAAGATAATGTTTGGTCGTTGCGAAACATTCTCCGCCACTAGTTCCACCTGCTCCGATACATCCGTACAGGCTTCCGATAGAATAAAAATTAGAGCAAGAGGAATTAGACGAAGTTTCATAAAATGTTTTCCAATAGGTTTAGTCATTAATCATATCACTGCTGAGTTCTGGAGACAGTTTACTTAATTATTGAAAGGTCGGATTTTTGATTGGAATCTGGAAAACGACTCCAAAATCAGGGTAATTAAGTGAACTGTCCCTGAAATTCCTCGGTATACTCAAACTGACAATCATAAGTATCGAGCAATCTCAGAAAATGCAGAAAAAAAGTATCCTTGGAAAATTATTTATTGGCTTGGCATGCGCAGTATATGGGGTCGCTAACTATGCCGAAAGTCTAATAATATCGAATGCCACTTTAATTGATGGTACCGGTGCGGCACCTGTTGTTGGTGTCAACATAGTTATTGAAGGAGACAAAATTACCAGAGTTGGCGATAACTTAACTGAAACGGAAGAAGCCGTCGTTATCGATGTGGCTGGTCTCGTCGTGATGCCGGGCCTGGTCGATATGCATACCCACCCTACATTCGAAGTGCGCATGAAGAAGCCGAAATTGCCGTTTCCCGATCCCGCTGCGATGCCTTCGAGCGATGCAGATATGAGCGACTTCATCAAAACTCGTTTACCGAGTCGACTAAACAAATTTCTGGAGGGTGGTATAACGACGGTCGTATCAGCTGGCAGTTATTGGCCATTTGAAATCAAGATCCGTGAACGTATTGCGCTTGGCATTCTGGCTGGTCCGCGTTTAATCGTAGCGAGCCCTATTTTCACAGCGCCTGGTGGTCACCCCGCTTCCGGGATTTGTAGTGGTAGAACCTGGTGTGTTGAGAAACTGAGTTTTGAAGTCGCGGATGTGGCAGCGGCTCGTGAGGGTGTACGGCACTATGCTGCAGGCGGTGCTCAGGGAATAAAACTTGTCTACGACAGTTTTGACAAGACCTATTTTGGTGGTCCAGATTTTAACTTTCCGCGACTTGATAAGAATGTAATGGCAGCCATTGTGGATGAGGCAAAGGCTATTGGACTACCCGTCATAGCACATACCAAAACAGTGAATGAAACTGCAGATGCCGTGAAAGCAGGGGTGGATGCATTGGTACATAGTGCATTGATGGAAAATACTGAATTCACGACCGATAAAGATGAATATCTGCCTCGACTGATACATGATCATGGCTTGTCAATCACAACCACCATACGTTCGTTCCACGAGCGTCTCACCGCCGCTCAGTCAGACGCGAAGACACGACTTCAACGTAACTTCGATTTGGTGGGGCCAAGTTTGAGAGCTTACGCAGATGCTGGTGTAACCTTGATGTTTGGTACTGATTTCGATGGCGCTGGTCTAAATCCAGATCCTGCTATTGCCGTGCGCAATGAAGCTCGTGCCCTGGTCGCTTCAGGGTTCAGTGAGCTTGAAGTCATTTCGATGGCAACCGGCAACGCATGGCAGCATCCTATGGTTCCAAAAGCGCTTGGCTCTATCGAACCCGGTAAAATTGCAGACCTGTTGATCCTTGAAAAAAACCCTTTGGACGATATCACAGCTATTACCCGACCTTTGCTTGTTATTAAAGACGGACTAATTGTGATTGATAATCGTTGAATCGAATGATTGAAATCAAATTACATTTTTGATGTAGTAACAGTTAATAAAATCGAGGAGACTGAAGTAACATGCTCAATTTTTTTAATCTTGCACTTTCTAGTTTGTTATTCTTTTCGACAGTGTCACTCGCCACTGACAAGGATAAAGGACAAACTTTGGAAGGAAGACCGATCCAGGAGCTTGGCCCTGTTCGTACCTATAACCCCGAGTTGTCCGGGAATGTACGAGTAAAGCCATCGATCAATCGCAAACTGAAAGCAGGTGAACGTCTAGATGTGCCTTATGTGACCTCAACGGGAGTATGGACTATTCAACGCCTGACTGAACGCAGTTACTGGGTATTGGTTGATCAGTTCGCTGTCACTGTGTTTGTTGGTAATAAAGGGACCCTCGTGATCGATGCACCTGATGTTTTTGATATGGTCGGGTTTGTCGAGCAGGTTAGAAAGATAACTCCCCTACCAATAACTACAGTTGTATATAGCCATCCTCATGTTGATCATGTTGGTAATTCAAAGAAATTGTCCCAGGTACTCAAGCAGGAAAACATCAACCTTCGAATTATTGCCAGCGAGAATGCAGCGCGAGAAATCAAACGCTACAAAAATTCTATTCTAATGCCAACTGAAGTAATAACGAATGGCTACAGTCATTTTCAGTTTGAGGACTTCACATTCAAGTACGTAACGCCGGTAGACTGGGCGCATACCGGTGCGGACAGTTATATTGTGACCCCGGATGGTGTATTGCATGTAGTCGATTTTTTCTATCCTGGTCGATTACCTATGGCGGATGTCAGTGGTGCACAAAATTTAACCGGATGGATAGAGATGTGTCGACGCGTTGCTGGTGATCCAGACTGGCAATTCGCCAGTCTTGGACATGCGAATATCGCCTATCGAGAAGATGTTTTGATGACCCTGGACTACTTCAAAGATCTTTATACTCATGCATTTGATGTCTTTAAAGGTTTTCGAGGGGAAGACTTTGTACATTTCGCTGGTCAAAATACCGGGGTTATGATTCGTAACATGTTTGATGGTGGAGCAGCACAACTTGCCGGAATGGTAGCTGAAAAATGGAGCCACCTACCCCAATGGGAAGTGGCACGTGATCATGCTGAAAAGGTACTCTGGGATGTCGCTCTTAATTACAATTATCATGAGAGGACATTACCCGACTTCGAAGCAATTTCACCTCCCCGATAAATATCCATTTCAATTGGAGTAGAGCAGATGGTAGAAGTTACAATGGGAGAGAGTCTCGAACTTGAGGTAGAGCGCTACGAATTTCATATGGAACGTGAGGGGTTTCGTATTACTGAGTTGCAAATATCGACGTCACAAAAAATCCCCTGGCATTTTCACAACCATATCTCCGACACCTTTTATGTTCTCGCGGGCGAAATTACTATTTATCTACGCGATCCGAAAGAATCTGTGCGACTTGAGCAAGGTGAATCATTCCAGGTAATAACAAAGCGCCCGCATCTGGTTACCAATAGTGGTTCTACACCTGCGACTTTTCTTGTGCTGCAAGGTGTAGGTGAGTATGACAATGTGCCCTTAATAAAGTGACAGGAAAAGAGACGAAGAATTGATGCTCACTTCCAGATTTGCTTTGCAATTCGTAAGTGATTTTCTCCCATAATTTTTTTCACATCCTCATCTTTGTAACCTAGTTGCACAAGCGACTCGACTATTGACGGTATCTCTGTTGGTGCCAGCATGTTTATGCCATCAGCGTAACCATCTTCTGGAGGAAAGATCTGCGGGTTTTGCTTTACAAAGTCAGCGACTTCCTGCTGGTCAAATACGTAGTCGAGACCTATACCAGCATGATCCGAACCGACCAACTGTACGATGTAATCTATATGCCTGACCAAATTGTCGACACTGGCAATATTGTCACCGAGGAAAATGCCAATTCCGTTTAGTCCTATTACGCCGCCTTTCTCTGCACAAGCCAGTATGACCTCATCATCTATATTACGTTTATGAGAGCACATAGCGCTCGGGTTTGAGTGTGAAAAGATGACGGGCTGGCTTGTATATTCCATCACATCCATAGTTGTCTTTTTTCCTGTGTGACTACAACAAATAACCATACCGACACGAGTCATTTCATCGAGAACTTCGCGACCGAAGTCGCTCAGACCCTTATCTTCATCCTGACATCCACCGCCAACTTCGTTGTTCTGGTTATAAGCCATCAACATCCAGCGTACACCAAGATCATAATACTCCTGAATCATACTAAGCTGTCTATTAAGCGAACATGCACCTTCAATATCGAATGTGATACCTAGTTTTCCATCGCGACAAGATTCTTCTATATCTTCAACGGATTTAACTAAACAATATTTATCGTTGTTTTGAGCAACCCAGTCGCGAAAACTTGACAGCATTTTCCGTGTATTCTCCCATGGCATTGCATCAAAACCGACATTCAGAGAAACCATATCAACACCAGCACCGCTAAATTGCTCCAGTTCCTTTAGGAAACTGGTGTCGTTTGCACGAAGGGGCATACAACTATGGTTATCCCAAAGAAGACTTTCATTGATTAGATTAATACTACGGTCGCTCAGCTTACTATCTTCTGACAAAGTGCATAACTCCTATATGAAGCGATTAAAACTACTATTGTTAGTAGCGTGTTAGATTGCTCTTATTTGCAGCTGCTATAAATGCCGAAATACAATTGGAGACTAACAATATACAATTCACTTAAGCTAATAAAGTTAAAATTCATCTGTTATCGTATGAACATGACAACATCACTCGTCGACTATTATTCATTCCCGGAGGAAGGTCTACATGACACTAATTGCGCTTGAAAACTGTCTTATCTTTGATGGTTACAATGAAGAGTTGATTGAAGGTAGTGTCGTTGTCGAAAATAATAGAATTCGAGAAGTATGTGATGGCGATGCAAAAATGGCGTCTGCAGAAACTTTCGATTGCAAGGGTACGTTCTTGATGCCAGGTCTAATTGATGCCCACTTTCATGCAACCATCGTTACTTTCAACATTCCAAAATTGGACTCTATGCCACCGTCACTGATTGCACAGCATGCCGGGCACATCCTTAATGGCACTTTAAATAGAGGCTTTACTACTATTCGTGATGCCGGTGGCGCTGAGATTGGTTTGTCCCTGGCATTGCAACAAGGGCTGATTGAAGGACCTAGAATGTTTTTCAGCGGTAAGGCTATTACACAGACAGGGGGACATGGGGATATGCGCCCAGCGGATCAGATCTCACCTTGTAGTTGTGGCTACAATGGCGCATTGACCACTGTAGCCGATGGCGTCGATGAAATGCGTAAAACGGTACGTGAGGAATTACGCAAAGGAGCCAATCAGATTAAATTATTTGTTTCCGGTGGCGTTGTTTCACCGACGGATCCCATCTGGATGGCACAGTTTAGTGCGGACGAAATAATCGCGGCTGTGGAAGAGGCGGCTACCAGACGAACATATGTCATGGCTCATTGCCATACTGATGATCGGGCGCGTGCCTGTGTCGAGTTAGGTGTAAGAACTATTGAACATGGTACCGAAATTGGAACAGATACTGCAGCCCTAATATCTAATAGCGATACCTTTGTCGTGCCTACCTTGTCTGTCATCAAAGTGATCACTGATCATGGCGATGAATTGGGATTGCCGTCGATGAGCCTGGAGAAAGTACGTGGTTTATTTCAAACGGCAAGAGAATCTGTTGTTAATTGTGATAACGCCAATGTAAAGATTGGCTTCGGTACCGATTTACTTGGTGACTATCATCAATTTCAAAACGATGAGTTTTTGCATCGTGGTGAATTACAGAAAAATATTGATGTTCTGCGTTCGGCTACCAGCATCAATGCGGAAATTTTACAACAGACTGATGAGTTAGGTTGCATTAAGAATAATGCTTTGGCAGATATGATCCTGGTATCGGGCAACCCGCTGAATGATATTAGTCTGCTTTCCAAGCCGCATGAGAATATTTCAATGATAATGCGGGATGGCAGAATTATTAAAAATATGCTTTAAAAAAATGGCAGATAATGGCGATAGTAATTTGTGTTCAGAAGGGCGCCGTCGAGACTACGATGATAGTGAAACAGAATGAATAAACTGGATAAGCTTGTTGAAGATTATTCACGCCATGCTGTCCCGGCTGAGCTTACTGTCAGTGGTTTTCGTATAGGCTTAATACTTGTCGGCGTCACGATAACCGTACCGGCTTTTTTGGTAGGGATTGAAATCGGTCAGGGTCTTGGCCTAGTTCAATCAATAATCGCTGCGTTCATAGGCGGATTTGTGCTCTTTCTTATTGGTGCAGGTACCGGCAGTATTGCTGCACGTACACATTTGTCTACCTATGTTATTTTGCAATTTGCTTTTGGGGTTGTGGGTGCGAAAGTCGTTAGCTTTGTAATTGCACTGACATCACTCGGCTGGTTTGCGGTCACATGCGTTTTATTCGCGAGCGCTGTTTATACTTCTGTGCTGGAAACCCTTGATATTGATATTGCGCAACAATATTTCCTTGTGATTGGTTCCGTAGTCATGGTCGCCACCACCATTTTTGGCTTTAAAGCATTGGATAAAGTATCGTTAGTCATTGTGCCTTTGCTCGGTTTTTTTCTGTTTGTGGTGGCCTGGTACAGCATCAAGACAGGTAATTTTGATGAAGTACTTGAGTACTCTGGTACTGGCATGAGCTTTGGCAACGCCGTGTCGGCAATTGTAGGAGGCTATGTGGTAGGCATGACTCTGCTGCCTGACTTATGTCGTTATGCAAAACAGAAATATGATGGTATTACTGGACCATTCATTGGTAGCTTTATCGGTTATCCGATGGTACTGATACTTTCCGCATTACCCAGCATTGCCACAAATACGAACGATTATATTACCTTGCTCATCAAGCTGGGTTTGGGGACATCAGGAATTATTATGCTGATACTGGCTACCTGGACAACTAATGCGAATAATCTTTATTCCAGTTCACTGGCATTATCGACGGTGTTCACCAGCTATAAAAAATGGCAAATCGTTATTGTTATTGGTTTCGTCGGTACTGGAGTCGCCGTGTTTGGTTTTGCTGAGAATCTGATTGGTTTTTTGCTTTTACTGGGTTATCTAGTTCCACCTGTTGCAGGTATCTATATAACGGATTACTTTATCGTTAATAAAGAAAATTATCATCTGGATTCAGCAGAGAAGTCTCTCACGATAAAACCAATCGCATTTATCGCATGGTTGGCGGGTAGCTTGACCGGTTACGCTGCTACAAAAAATCTCATAATGATTTGTGGCGTACCTTCTGTTGATGCCATTATTGTAGCGTCTTTGTTCTATGTTCTCTTTTCACGAAACCCTCTATTTGCATTTGGCTACAGCAAATAAAGGGCCATCATTGTATGACAGCACCAGCACTTGCACTGAATCATCAATTGATATCTTTTCACCCTCATCAATTACTGTCGCGATAAGTCGAATGCCTTCTAGAAGATCGATGATACCAACGCTATAAGGAACCTGTTTTTGAAACATGTCTGGTGCAGCGTGAATAGTTGTACGTGCATAGAGTTTTCCAAGTCCACTCAGATTAGTCCACTGCATATCCTTTGACCAGCAGACAGGACAATACTGTCGAGGTGGAAACATAAGGCGTTCGCATCGCGTGCATTTGGTACTGGCAAATTCACCTACCGCTAATCGGGACCAGAATTCACTTGTGAAAGAAGATTCTCTAGGTGCTAAGGGACGGTTGCCTTCGCACTTGATAATTTCCAATGTCATTGCATCGCCTCTAGTACGTGTGCGAGAGCCATGTTGTAGTTGCCACCTTCGCAGATGTGCAGACCAAGTTGTGCCGCTTTGACTTGTCTCTCGTCTGCCTGACCTAATAATTGATCGTAGAGTTCAGCCAGACCATATAAAGCTGTTAAGCCCGGTGGATGGCCCCGTGATAGACAACCGCCTGATGTGGAAACCGGTATGCGCCCACCCAGTGAGGTTTCTCCATTCTTGGCAATAGCACAACCCCTGCCTTTTTCGGCAATACCAATCGCTTCTGTGACTAAAACTTCTGTGATAGTGCAGGGTGCGTAGAGCTCTGCGACATTGATATCTGCTAGCTTTAATTTGGCTTGTGTAAGTGCACAATTACTTGCCTGTGTAGCTGCAGGAAAGGCAATCATATTATGCGGCTGATCACTTACCTGGTGGTAACCATCATGCTGAAAGCCACGACTAACAACACGAACGTATGGTTTATTCAAAGACCGAGCACATTCTTCAGTGCAAACAAGTAAACAAATGGCACCGTCACTGCGAGGCGACACCTCGTATAGCCCTAATGGTTCGACAATTGGTCTTTGTGACGTGACATCATCAACAGATATTGGTGAACGATATTGTGCGAGTGGGTTTAGTTCAGCATGTTGTCGGTTTTTGACAGCAATATAAGCCAGGTCCTCGCGTGTCGCACCCGTCTCATGCATATATCTGTCAGCATCAAAGGCGTACCAGGCAATAGGGGTCAATCCGAAGGGAGACTGGAAGTCCACATCACCAACAACACGAATACCTCGGTCCATCATTACATCTATAGAAGCTGAGGTGGAGTATTCAATGCCCAGCGCCAATGCAAACTGCGCTTTACCACTGGAAACATCACTACATGCCTGATCAAAAGCCAGGCCGCCGCTAATACCCATATTGTTGATTTCGCTAATCTGCCCCTGGCATTTCAGGCCAAGACGAGATGCCAGGAACGTTGCAAAACCAAGTTGTTCTGTGGCTGGAGTAGGGCTGGTAAGAATCAATGAGTCAATATCATTTTTATCTATACCAGCATTGTTGACTGAATCAAAAACAAGTTGAGTTAGTATATCGTGCTCAAACTGTTCAATCGGCTGACCCGGTTTAGACATAAGCCGTCCAACGGCAGTTGCCGAATAGGAAATAATGACCGGGTTATTATTCATAAACTGTGATTATACCAAGCAAACACATTGTTGTTATCACCTTAGATATCTTCTAAAACTATCATCTGATTTTAACGGAGATGCTAACTTAACACTTGGTAAAGTAACTATGTAAAACGCGCTATTACTTATTTAAATGGACGATCTTTCATAGGAAGCTAAGATAAAAGGGTGACGATCCGTGAATACTCACTTTGTATTTTAGTCAAATTGTGAGATATAGCCTTTGCTAATTTTCCTCTGCAATTTTATCAAGTCCTCTTTTCACTAACACTTCCACCATACGTCGTCGATAATCACCACTGGCACGGAAATCATCGATTGGTCGAGACTCACTGGCCGCGGCAGCGGCAGCAGTTGAAATGGTATTTTCATCTAGAGGTTTTCCTTGCAGTGCTTCTTCGGCTTGAGTCGCTCTCATTGCTACTGATGCTACTGCGCCTAGAGCGATACATGCGCGCTCTACTTCATTGCCCTTGAGTTTTACTCTGATGGCAATGCTGACAATGGAGATAGCGTCTGCTTTGCGTTTGCCGAGCTTATAGTAAAAGCACCGCTCATCATCGTGGGGTTTGTTGAAGCTGATACTGGTAAGCAACTCGTCTTGTTTGCGAGCTGTCTGGCGAACACCCTGAAAGAATTCAGAGAGTGGCAATGTGCGGGTTCCAGCGTCACTACTTTCCAGTTCGACACAGGCATCTAATGCCAACAGCGGGGGCGAGACGTCTGCTGCTGGTGAGGCGTCGCAAATATTTCCACCTACTGTGGCCAGATTGCGTATGAGAGGGCCGGCAAAGCCGATACACATCGGACGAAACAGTGATTCAATTGCACCGCCCGGGCTCCACTCAAGTAGCTGGGCAAAGGTAACACCAGCACCAAGCTTGATAGAATCACCATCATCAGAAATAGATGTCATCGTCTCCAACTGGCTTAGGTCAACAAGCAGGTCGGCTTCAAGAGGCGCGCGTTTCATATTCACAAGCACATTAGTGCCACCTGCCAGGGGCAAGATTCGACCTTTTTTCTTTAATGTGTCGAGGGCCTCCGCAACATCATGGGCTTGAGTAAATTCGAAATCATTAATCATGATTGCCGTACTCCGATAAGAGAGGAAACCTCTTCTGGTGTTAGCGGTAATCGTTGAACATCGACATCTATCGCAGCGGTCAGGGCGTTGGCGACGGCACCTGTGGGCGGAGCGATAGGTGGTTCTCCCACACCTTTTATCCCGAAAGGGCCTTCGCTTGCCGGTTTCTCAACCAGTATCGTCTGCATTGGTGGCATGTCCTCTGCAGTAAGTAAGAGGTAATCTGCAAGAGTAGGGTTGAGGACTTTGCCATCTTTCTCTCGTAATTCTTCCATCAAGGCCAGGCCTAGACCCATGGCCACGCCGCCTTCGATTTGGCCTTCACAACCCGTCGGGTTAATGGCTTTACCTACATCATGTGCCGCAGCGTAACGCGTAACATCAATCTCACCGGTGTCTTCATCTACTTTAATCTCTACCGCATGGGCGCAGAAACTTGGTGCAGGGAAACCACCAATAGGATGCTTTTTCGTGGTTGGTGGTGCTTCTTCCAATACCGACGAGACGCCAACCATTGGACCACCGTGTTTCTTGTGTCTGGCATAGCAAATTTTCGACAGGCTGACGGCATGGGATGGATCGCCACGTACAAAGACCTGGCCATCTTCAAGTACCATATCGTCGACCGACGCTTCAAGATGGTCGGCACCCTCTTTGAGTATTTGTTGTTTGAGATCTTCTGCCGCGTCATAGGCAGAGCGACCGATGGTAAAGACCATACGACTACCACCGTGCCCATGATCCCAGGGCAAATTGTCTGTGTCACCGCGAACGAGTAGTATTGAGTCGACTGGTACACCAAGACCCTCGGCTGCCATCTGTAAAACACTAGTAGTCATACCGCCAGTACCCATATCAACACAGCCGGTAATCAGTCGGAAGGTACCGTCTTCATTTGACTCGATTAAGGTTTGAGTACCCCAGGTGCCACTAACCCACCAAAGACATGCTAAACCTTTGCCTACTCCGGGTGGGCTTGGTTTGTCCCAATCAACGGCATCGGCCGCCTTTTGTAAACATTCTTTTACGCTGACCGAATCAAGTGCCTGTCCGGTGCAAGTAGTGTCACCGTCTTCCCAGGCGTTCTTTAACCTAAATTCGAGGCTATCCATATTGATAGCACGTGCTACTTTCTCCAGATGAGTCTCTACTGCAAAAGCCAATTGTGGTGCTGCAGGACAGCGGATGGATCCATTCGGCACAGTATTTGTGTAGGTAACAAGCCCGGTGATATCCAGGTTTGGAATACGATAGGGACCGCCAGCCATAAGAGATGCCAGTCCCGCAGTGTTGGGTCCGTAGAGTCCATAGGCACCTGTGTTAAAAAGCATTCGCACACTATGGGCATGCAGGCTGCCATCATTTTTAACGCCAGTCTTGATAGTCACTTTAGATGGATGACGAAGAAGCGTTGCAGCCATTTCTTCTTCACGCGTCAGAGTCATCTGTACTGGTAATCCAGACTGCTCCGCCAATAAAATCGCGTAGGGTTCGAGAGAGGGAAAAAGTTTACCGCCGAAGCCACCACCAATTTGAGTGGGCACGATCTTTATCGAATTAATCGGACGCTTCAATGCCTGTGCGAGATAACTTCTGAAGACGAAAGGTTTTTGCGTGGTCGTCCATACAGTGATGCGCCCGGATGTATCTACCATTGCGCTTGAACAATGCGGTTCGATTGCGCCGGCATGGGCAACCGGCGTTTCATATGTGCCTTCGATCACTTGATCTGACTCGGCAAAGGCCTTGTCGATATCTCCATTAGTGAGTTGTAATTTGTAACAGAGATTTCCGTTCCGTTCCGTTTCCCAATCTATTTCATAGGCGCTCTGGTCTTCATGCACAAGGGGTGCATTATCTTTTATCGCCTCTTCAGGATCAAAAACAGCAGGCAATTCTTCATACGTAACCCGTACCAGGGAAGCCGCTTCTCGAGCAATATCCGGGCAAGTTGCGGCTACGGCAGCAATGGGTTCTCCAATAAAGCGAACTTTCTCCAGAGCAAAAATTCGGTAATCACGAAGTTCATAACCATAGTAGCCCATATCAATATCGCTACCACTTACGACTGCCTTCACCCCCGGCAGTTTTTCCGCTGCAGAAGTGTCAATGGAAATAATCTTCGCATGTGCATGTGTGCTACGCACTACCACGCCGTGAATCATTCTCGGTAGTCGGATATCTTCTGCATACACTGCACGGCCGGTGACTTTTTCCTCTGCATCGACTCGAACCATTCGCGATCCGATGGCGCCATTGTTGTGGTCTTCAGAGACGGCTGGAGTGACATTCTTAATCACGCTTTTTGCCGCATCAAGAATCTTGGTATAGCCGGTGCAGCGACAAAGGTTGCTAGAAATGGCGACCCGAACGTCATCTTCACTAGGGCTAGGGTTTTTATCCAACAGCCCTTTTAAGGACAGCACCATACCGGGGGTACAGAATCCACATTGGATACCGCCGCAATCACTCATGGCCTCTTGAATGGGATGAAGATCCCCGGGTTTACCCAGGCCTTCAATGCTGGTGACCTTTTTTCCCTCAGCTTGAAGTGCCAGAACCATACAGGAATTCACGGCCTTACCATCTAACAACACCGTGCAACTGCCACAATCGCCGGTACCGCAACCTTCCTTGGTGCCGGTCAGGCCCAGATCGACACGTAAGGCATCAAGTAGCCGAGTCCGTGGTGTGACTTCGATCGATTCCGCTTGTTCGTTAAGCGTGAAATTTAACGTCCTTTTTTTCATTATTATTATTTGCTCAAGTGATCTGTATAAACCTCGCCACCCTTCATTACCATCAGAATATTTCTAAGAGCACTGATATCCTTTGAAGGATCACCGTCTACTACAAGAATATCGGCATACTTACCTGTTTCAATCGAACCAATGTCTTTATCGGCTTCAAGTAATTTCGCAGTTTCTATTGTTGCGGAGCGTAATGCCTGCAATGGTGTCATTCCTGCTTCAACATAATATTCTGCTTCGCGTACAGTTGCGGTCGTGCCGTCGGTAGGTGCTGAAGGTAACTGATCAGTACCGAGTCCAATACTCACACCAACTTCAATTGCTGTTTGCAATGCTTTCCAATGATGCTTACCAACAGACTCTCGGCGCTTCATATACCATTCAGGTGAACCAATTTCTTTGAAAAAAGGGTTTAAGGCAGGTTGGCTTACTAAAATGGTCGGTACTAACCAGGTGCCACTCTTTTTCATTTTTCTCAGGGTTGGTTTATCAAGAAAATAGCCATGCTCAATACAATCAATTCCCGCATCAACAGCGATACTTGTGGCCTGGGGTGATCCGGAGTGAGCTGTTACTTTGGCACCAAAACGATGTGCCGCATCGATTACTGCATTAATTTCTTCAGGCGTCATCAGTGCTTTGGAAATATCGCCACCATTTGTGGCAATGCCACCGGAAATAAGGATCTTGATCCATTGAGCTCCGGCGCTGATTTCCTTACGTGCGGCTTTGATCAATTCATACGGTCCGTCGTGAAATGTTTTACCTTTCTCTGAGCCGTGCCCACCAGTGATAGCCAGCGCTTCACCGGAACTGAAAATTCGAGGCCCGATGGCCTGTCCTTTTCGAATTGCTTTTTTCAGTGCGAGATCCGCATGCTTCTCATCACCCGGAAGCCGTATCGTGGTAATGCCAGCCTTAAGTACTTTGCGTCCGTTATCAGCAACTCGCAGAGCCAATTCAGTTTCGGTTTCGTTTGCCAGTTCTGCTGCGAGCTTCCCCGGCAATTTGAGACCGAGATGGGTATGCATATTCATCAAGCCGGGCACCAGCCATTTGCCACTGGCATCGATAATTTCAGCGTTACCGGGGATGCTAGTTGTATCGGCAGTACCAATACTCTTAATCCTTTCTCCTTCCACAATCACAACTGCATTCTCGATGGGATTCTTACCTTCCAGGTCGACGACAGTTGCACCGGTAATGACTTTTACAGCAGTATTCATAGCATAGCCCGGTACAGCTAAAGACAGGCAAAAACTAAAAACTAACAGGGTTAATAACTTTTTCATTCTGCTTTTCTCCTCGATATAAGCGTTAACTAGTTTAAGGTATTGCTGGACTGCTTATTTTTTACCCAGGTTTGTACTTCTTCTTCAATCAGAGACAGAGGGATTGGCCCATTCCTCAATACCACTAGATGAAATTGACTCAGATCAAATTTCTCGCCAAGTTGTTGGCGCGCACTTTCTCTCAGTTCTAGAATTTTCATCATGCCAACTTTAAACGCCGTGGCCTGTCCGGGCACTGCAAGATAGCGATCCACGGCACGGATATTATTTTCTACGGAAGTGGAAGTATTCTCTGTGAGGTAATCTACGGCCTGTTGTCGGGACCAGCGTTTGGCATGTAGGCCACTATCAACAACAAGGCGACAGGCACGCCACAACTCTCCTGCCAGTCTTCCAAACTCAGAATAAGGGTCATCGTACAAACCAACTTCTCTGGCCAGGTATTCGGCGTAGAGCGCCCAGCCCTCGGTAAATGCTGTATTGGACCACCATACATAATGTTTTCTGATATTCGGAATGTGTTGCTGGGATTGCATGACAGATAACTGCAAATGATGACCGGGAATGCCTTCGTGGGAGAGCAGGGCGCCCAGGTCATATTTGGCGGCGCCCGACATATCATACATTCCAAGGAAGACAGTACCCGGGACTGAGCCATCGGGCGTTCCTGCTTCGTAATATCCGACGGGTGCTGACTTTTCCCTATAGGCCTCAATTCTTTTAATCTGGAGTTTATGTTCGAGCGCTATTGGTAAAAAATCTTCAATATGTGATTTAGCATTTTCGACGAAATCATGGGCCTGTACTAAATAATCCTCACGGCCTTTGTCGGTATTTGGGTAAAAAAACTGTGGATCAGTCTTTAAGTGTTCAAAAAAACTTTTTAGATCTCCCTCAAAGCCCACTTTTGTTTTTATATTATTCATTTCGGCGTGAATGCGAGAGACCTCTTTCAGACCAAGATCGTGAATTTCGTTTGCACTAAGATCAGTAGTTGTAAATTGTTGCAGCAGAAATTGATAAAAAGCATCTCCATCTGGTAAACGCCATGCACCATTGTCGTTGATATCCAGGGCCTGATGATCCTTGAAGATCTGGATGAGCCTTTGATAGGCAGGAACAAATTCATCTTCCAGCGCAGATTTAAGGTCAACTATTAATCCATCTCTTACTGTCGTATCCAGCGTAAGCCCAGTCAGTTTTTGCTTAAAGTCTTTCAGTATCAAATTAATATCAGCATCACCTTCAAGTCCGCCAGATATAATTGACTCTGAAGCACCTATCAACCTTGGCATAAGGCTTTTAGCGAGATAGAAGCCTCTTTTTTCTCTTTCTTTAAAGAACTCTATAAATTGATCGACAGGAGTACCAGCAGTTTTTACTCTTGTAATATAGGCTTGGGCGTCTGGCAAATTATCAATCTGATGAGATTTTGTCAGAAGTCCCGGTAGTTCCAAATGGACACCAACGATCTGATTGATAGGACTGATATGATAACGCCAGCTATGACGTTTTATGCGTAGCTGTAATTCAGCTTCAAAGGCGCGATAGTTAAGTTGGTTTTCAGAGTTTAGTTTCGAATAATCAAAGTTTGTATGTAATGTCTGTAAGTCTTTCCAGTTTTGCCGCACATTCTTATCCATCTTTGCGACCGAAATATCATTCCATTTACTATTATTATCCTTTTCGCCGAGTTTGCTTGAAAGCTCAGGGCTTTCAGCCAGAGTCCTTTGATAAACTGATTCGAGAAACTCGGTCAATCGTTCTGATTCATTTATTCCGGTTTCTTCATCAATATTAATATGTGCACACGACGTGCAAAACAAGAACAACAAAGCAGTAATGTAATTATAGCGATTGGAAAAAAAATCATTTATTAACATATCAAATTGATACCAGTAATTTAGGAAAAATAGATTTGTCTGATCCTATTTGGAAGGTTCAGGCTCGTCATAATTGGCGAAATTTATAAAATCAATCTTGCCATCCTCAATATCGGCCCATCCCATTACATGACTGAAGCCACTCCAGGCTTCATCCTCTTTGATTTTTCCACGATTAAGGTGATAAGTGAATATTCTGTTACCGGAGCTAAACTCCTCTTTCATTGGTAATATGATCTCAATCCGATAGTAGGTGTTTTTCAACTTGTTAAATCGCTCGGTCAGTGATTTGAGTCCTTTTGGCGAACGTTTACCATTCAGTTCGAATACAATGTCGTCGGTAAAGTACTGAGCAAAACCATCTTCAGTAAATGCCTGATCTTCTACATAAGCGACATTAAACCACTTGAACATTTGTACCAGCACACTGTCCTTAGACTCTTCCGCCTGGAGTGAGGCGGTGAAAATATAAAGAGCTGATAGGAGTACAATTTTCACAAAGTGTTTCATAGAAGTATCTCTCCCGTTTATTCGCCCTTAACAGGGTCTTTTTAATTTATGGTGCTGATGAAACCTGACTCTTTTACTAATTTAACCCTCAATAAAGAACAGAATTGAGGGCGTCAATTGGTATTGGTCCTGCTTTCAATACGTCATCAACAAAGTTCTTTGTACTAAATTTTTCACCCAGGCGTTCTTGTTCCTGTTGCCATAACATCCTGAATTTATGAAAGCCGAGAAAGTAATTGGTAATTTGCAAAGGGTTGTTCATCACCCGGTTCCACAAATTAAGAGCGAATTGTGGTGCCAACAAACCACGTTGCGTTGCAAATTCCATTAATTGTTCTTTGTTCCAGCCCCGGTAATGGATCATGACACTGACATAGGCACGCGTTGCGTTCTCGAGTCGTTTTCGTAAATGTGCAAGACGCGTCAGTTTTACTTCATTGCCCCAGCCCGCATCCAGCATCAGTTCTTCACTAAATGTGCCCCAGCCTTCTACGTAAACCCCATTGGGAAAAATCGAGCGATGAGTGGGCGCACTGCTGACAGCGACTTTATATTGCAGGTAATGACCGGGGTACATTTCATGCGCGATGATCATTGTGTTGAAATGCATATTAAAGGATTTATAAAAACCCGTTTTCTGTTCTTCTGAAGAATCATCCGGAATCGAAGGTAAATAGAAGAGTGTATTGGCATCGGGGTTGAACGGTCCTGTAGGGTATACACCGCCATATGCTGCCCCTGAAAAATGATCCGGTGATAGACCTACAAACAGAGTCCTGGGCAGAGGCACAGTAGCAATGTCATTTTCAATCAGAAATTTTTCGGCTTCTGCAGTATATTTTGTAAAAAACTCGACGAAATCCTTACGGTTATCATCCCGGTCTTCTTCCATTGCAACCATAGCGGCTTTTAAAAGTTCATTCTCGTCTTCAGGCACGGGACGTCCAGGTTTTGCCTGTTGCCACCAGTTTCTTGATTTAGCAGCCATGATGCTTCTTACTTCATTAATCTCCCGAAGCGCGCTTTCTTCAAGTAATTCAGGAGTGATCTCGCTATCTACATCAATCTTCAGTTTACGTGCATAATCTGCGTTGTCGAAATGATCCGGGATAGATGCATCTGGTAGAATTACATTTTCAATATGAGATGCCAGTTTATTTACACTGGCCGCAGTCTCTTTTGCGAGTTGAACCAACTTTTTATGTTGCTGCGTGCTGCCCCATTCACGACTTACCTCGGGTAAGCTATCGTTATAAAATGAAGCTGTTTTCTTGAGGATGTTAATAGCACGAGCCGTTCTTTCCTTACTACCATTTGCAAGTGTTTTAATTCCCAACGCAGATAGTTTTTTCACACCTTGTAAACGTGCTGTAGTTGCCCGGATTCTTTCTGCAGATGTGAACTGTTCTCTTACCAGTACATACGTCATTGCCTGAGAAATAAGTTCTGCATACCAGATGGGTTGATTTACAAGGACCTTATCATGTTCCCAGAGTTCCAGTTCCTGTTTGGTTTTACGTATAAGTACGCGCGCGTCAATTTGCTTGTTTACAGATGCGAGTGCCGTTGCAGTATCAAGGTTGAATTGAAGCCAGTCTTCAACACGAGTCCCCGAAAAGTCTTCAAAGTGCCAGGCAGTCTGTTTATTACCGTAGCTGAAAGCTTCGCTGGGATAAAAATCCGCCCATCTTTCGACATAGGCCTTTGTTAATTGTTCTATTTCTGTGTTTGCGTGGACAGTACTCGTGCAAACGAGCAGGAAAAGGGTGATGGAAGAATACAGATAGTTTGATTTAAACATTAATTCGGTATTTTACAATGCCGAAAAACCGTTCCCGGCGAAAGAGGAGAAGGCCCTTCTTGTTTCCCTTGAAAAGGAAAACAAGAGGGCCGTCTTGAGGTTAATACTTAATCTTTGTCGAACTGGTAATTGACTCGTACGCCATAACTTCTGAAGGAAGGCTCGGCGAAAAGGCCACCAGCAAATGCCTTCTGGTAGGCATTGGTGTAGTAATTTTCGTCAAACAAGTTCTCGGCATAGCCGGTAACAGTAAAATTACCTGTTTCTACACCTGCACGCAGGTTAAAGAAATCGTAACTAGGCACGTCCCACGGATATCCACCCTGGATAAGACCATCCATGAGGGTTTTAGTACGGTGTCTGTAACTATATTCCAGACGAATAAAACCTTCATAATTGGTCATGATCTCGCGTCGGTATTCGGCATCTGCAGAGATGGTCCATTTTGGCGCGACCGGTATTGCAGAATTGTCCAGTGTGCGGTTTTGGCCGTCAATGAAGGTGACGAACTTGTCAAAGCTTGCATTCAGATAGCCAACATTAAAATTGGCTATCAGGTTTTCACTAATCAAGGCCGTAGCTGATAACTCTACACCTTTCGATGTCGCTGACTCAGCATTGTCTGTACCACCAAACAAGATAAAGTTACCGTTTGCATCAGTTCCAGATTGCTGAAAATCAGTCTGCATATCTGTCCAGTCCATGTAGAACAAGGCTACATTCAATCGCAGTCTGCTATCCAGGAAATCACCCTTCATGCCAACTTCATAGTTCCACATTGTTTCAGCTTGATAAGTATCTAGGCTAGGGAATGGACTATCTTGTACACCACCCGATTTAAAACCTTTCGAAACGGTGCCGTAGAAGGTGATGTCATCACTCCAATCATAATTAGCTGTGAATCTCGGAGAAAAATCAGTGAATTTACCCTTGTCGTTAATTACCTGTACAAAGGCACCGGAGAAACCCTCAATATTGGCTTCAATTTTTTCCTCGCTGTAGCGACCACCAGCAGAGATATTGATTTTATCTGTCAATGCATAGTTAACTTCACCAAAAATAGCCCAGCTGTCGGCACTTGCGTTGTCGTTCTGGCCGTCAATGAGAAACCCGTCAGGTAATCCAAATCGGTTATCTACGCCAGTGCGGGTGCGGTTCCAGATTTCGGCATCATCATCTGCATAGAGTGCACCAATGTTCCACTGCCAGCGACTATCATCTGTATTCTGGATACGGACTTCCTGACTAAAGCTGGTACGTTCAATGTTTCGAAATTCATTAAAGGCATCAAGACTACTGCCGTCGATGTCGCCCGCCAGATGAAAGTCAGAGCTTATGTTTCCGGTGATACTTGTTAACAGCAAATTTCCCACTTCGTAGTCGATGCGACCGACAACACTGCGAAATGCTGTACCAACTTCCTGCGGGTGATTAAAGTTTACCCGGTTCCTGTTGTTAGGATAAAAACCGACACCATCAGCTATAGGGTCAGCGTTGCCATCTCCATCGGTATCAGGATTGTTGGCAAAAAGAAAACTACCAAAGGTTGAGAAAACGCCCGTTGGAATACCTTCGCGCATACCAACTACTTCATCCATAATGCTGGCGGTGACATTGACTGTTAAAGCATCCGATGGTGTGTATCGCGCGGTAACTTTGGCATATTGATATTCTGAATCGTTACCTCCACCGATGGGGTTAATATTCTTAATGTGCCCATCTGATTCGTTGTATTTAATATTTGCTCGTACGGCTAGCTGATCCGTAATTATCGGAATGTTCACCATAGCCTCGATATCTTTCGTATCAAAGTTGGAATAATCAAACATAACTGAGCCATCAAACTTGGTACTGTCGGCTTTTTTCGAGGTAATGTTGATGCCGCCACCGAGAGCGTTTTTACCAAAGTAGGTAGCCTGTGGCCCGCGCAGTATTTCGATTCGCTCAACATCCAATATAGGAGGGTTGGCTGTGCTACTGGCGACACTAAAATCATCTACATAAAAACCAAAGGTTGATGGTCTAAGTGTATTGTTAATCGCCAAAAAGTCCGTAACCCCTCGGATGCTGAGGCGTCGACGAGATTTCGAGCCATCTGATTTATAACTGGCATTAGGAGTACGGATAAGATAATCAGCTACATCGCCGAACATGAACTTATCAATGGCATCTGCGCTGAAGGCGTTGACACTGATAGGAACATCCTGCAGGTTTTGTTCTCTTCGTTGTGCTGTTACAACAACTTCTTCGATGCTGACCTGGGCTATTACTACAGAACTGGAAATTCCCATAATCGTTGCCAGTGTAGTAAGCATTAGTTGTTTAAAACCTGATGCTCGTGTTGTCTTATCTTTCATCTTTCTTCCCCTCTCTCTTCACTAAAAGTAATAAAATTAATGCTAGTTAAAATATCTGCTACCAAGTACTCATTCTTTGTTCACAGCTGTTTCATAAGTTATAAAATCCGCCAGAGCGATCTTTCCATTTTCGACAATGGCGTAACCCATCACTTCGGAGCGCGCCTCCACGCCTTCGGTTCGACTACGTTCTTTATGATAGGTAAAGATTCGGTTTCCGGATTGAAAGCCTTCCTCAAATGGCAGGATAATTTCTACCATTTCAACCTTTTGCTGAATTTTCTTAAAGTGAGCTACAAGAGGTTTAATACCACGAACCCGTTCTTTACTATTTATAACTATAGCCGCATCTTCAGTGTAATAACGACGGAAGGCCTCTTCTGTAAAACCGTTAGGATCTTTTATAGCCTGATTAAACCAGGCAAACATTTGCTCCAGCACATTCTCATCTCCCGCGAACACCGGGTTCGCGAATTGACATGTACATATGATCAAAGCGGTGTGTAAAAGAATTCTCACTAAACAGTTTTCCTTCAATAGATGCGAAATTGGACATTTCCGGTATCGAATGTCAGATGCTTTCGCAACATTATCTCTATAGTGTCAATTCGACTAAATTTTGCTGATTGTTTCAATAACAGCGATTGATAAATATCATTGCTTTATAAGCAACGTAGATACTATCTTAATCTTCTTGGGCTAAATAGCAGCCACGAAATTAACTTAGTGCATTTACCGCATTCTTCAAATAGGTCTCTATTATTAAAGATAATCGATGTGCTCCAATAGGCAATTGTCTGCCAATTCGGGAGATCAGACTGGTGCTGGTTGAATTCAGGATCTTGTTATTGGTCGGTAGAGCCATCAGATCGCCGCTTAGTAATTCATGCTGTACCACGAGTTCCGGCATGATGCTGATGCCCCTTCCAGATTTGACAAAGTCCGTAATCAGCGCCAGTGAATTAGTTGTCATTGACGATTCCAGAAACACACCATCTTCCTGTTCTGCTGCATGAATAAGTTGACGAATACGGTAGCCATCTTCTGGCAGGCCGATACTTTCTTCTGTTATTTCCGCCAATTTGATAGATTTTTTCTGACTAAAGGCATGTTTTTTATTGACGATAACTTTGAGCGGCTGAGGCATGGTCAGTCGGGCCCTGATCTTTGGCTCCCTGGGTATATCAAAAATCAAACCCATATGTGCGTCATCTTCTCGTACCAGCTGTACAACGGTATTGGTGTTAGCAACAACTACCTGTACTTTCATGCCGGTATATTCCTGCATAAACGCCTGTAACATATCACTGAAATGCTGGGTAACGAATGCTTCACCGACCGCAAGAAGTATCTTGCCAGATCGAATACTTTTTAATTCTTCGATTTTGGAAAGAAAAGCTTCCTCCTGGGAAAGCTTTTCGCGATAGTAAATACAGGCGGCTTCGCCAGCTTCCGTCAATTTAATCCTGCGGCGGCCTTTTTCAATTAAGGCAATTCCGAGCTCATTTTCCAGTTCTGCTATTTGCCGGCTAACAGAAGATGTCGCTACATCGAGTTTATCACTGGCCGCGCGCATCGTTTCCAGACGTGCAGATTCATACAAATAACGCAGGCGGATATCACTGGTCATAATCGGATTGTTAAGATCTCATGGCTTTGTCTTAATTGCATTAAACGCAACGAAAATAATAATATATTGTTATTGTAACAGATAGCAATTACTTTTAAGTTGCGACACTCAGTTAGAAATAGTGAGAAATCATGTTTACATTTCTGCCTGGGACAATACCAAGTTTAGTCTGGAGAAAATTGTATGGATCGAAACTCTGTTAATTGGCGTGGTTATATTCCAGCCGTTACAACTCCTTTTAAAGAGGACTTTTCTCTGGATCTGGACGCGGCTTCACGCCTACTTAACTGGATGCATGAACAGGGCATGCATGGAGTCAATATTCTCGGCACCCAGGGTGAATGGTTTAGTTTAACAAAGCAGGAAAAAGCC
>WLWI01000955.1_pt1 | contig 25372 bp, 13 predicted proteins | sample 6701501 | NCBI WGS metagenome assembly WLWI01 (sample SAMN12718690, study PRJNA515312) | sponge metagenome | isolation source: marine sponge | host: Mycale hentscheli | place: New Zealand: South Island, Marlborough, Capsize Point | collected 2014-11-01 | reverse complement strand
GAGAGAATGGGAAGGAAAGGGGAAGGGGGAGGAGGAGGAGGGAGGGGGGGAGGGGAGGGGGGGGGGGGGGGGGGGGGGGGGGGGGGGGGGGACTAACTGTGATTGATGGTTATAGTGTGCCCGTTGTATAGAAACAATTTCTGCAGCTCTATTTTTCCTTGTACCATCTTGGGTGTTTATCTAAAAAATCACTAATCTACTTTATTGACACCAAATGCAATTTCATAGTTACATAAATGAATGAGAGCACAAGAACTCTACCACCATTCTTTCATATCTGACTACATCTCAATAATGAGTTAAGTCTCTGTAAAGATAATACAAAGCGAAAGATCTAAAATGACTTCAGAACTACTAAGGTAGCCAATACAAAATCATCTCAGACCAAAAGAACAATTTATTGGACTATACTAATCAGGCATGAATATAGCATAAAATTATAATATAGAAGTTGAAGAGACAAAAACAATTGTAGCCTGCAACTTAAATATTTATTGAGTGTGTGCTAATTTCCTTTAAAAAATGATTTTTAATTCACTTGTGATAGTGATAAAAAATTCATCAAAAAATACTGAGTTGTCCCTGGGATATTGATTCTTGAGCGCAGTCTCTACAACCTCTCTATTGCAATGTTTTTATATAAGACTCACATTTAAAAATATCCTCACTATAACTGGTGGTAAATATGTATAAATATGCACTTATCACTACACTGCTGTCAGTCACTCTGGCTACCGAATTCTCAGGAATTCTCTTTGCTTGGGTCTTGGCCACCTCTTCTCCGTTAATTTTGCAGTTATTTTTTTTGCTCTCTTTGCTGTTCTTTACTGTTTTGCTGATAAATGGAAGGCAACTAGTCTGGACTGGTGGTTCAAGCTAGTTTCCCTGTCACGAACTCCTAGAACATAGCTTACTTTGTCATTATCAATTAATCATTAATTGTCAGTAATCTCCAAAATGGGAGCCTTACTGACCGGCAGACAGACGAACAGACAAACAGACAGGAAGACTACTTAACCATCTCGTGCATGCGCGCTGATTAATTCATTTTTTTACTACCGCTAATTGTAAGCTTCTACTTCTAATCATACCCCAGTTAGATGAAAAACTCCCCGTAGCAAACAAAATAATGCCCTTCTAATCATACCCCAGTTAGATGAATAACTCCTAGCAGACAAAATAATGCGGGGATTGATTCAGGTGAGAGGTCAATCACGTGAAAGTAACTGTGTGCTGGCCTCTAGCACAAATGAATAATTCACTTTCCTCAAATCTCAAACTTGTTAATTTCTTCATTCTGAAACTTTACTCCACCTATTTTTCAGGTATCCGCGACGAGGTGGGCTGACCATTACGTAATCCGTTATGGTACCTGCTGTTATACGTTCTGCGTAGCCTCCTGCTACACACCGATTTGTACTTGGGTATCTTGCGACCCTCTACTCGTGAAAACTGTGGGCAAGTAATAGTGATCTTTCATTCTCTTTATTAAGTTGGAGAACATTAAGTAAGTAAAGGGAATAGGGTGACAATTTTACCCGCTAATCGTAAAAACTGTGGGCAGTTAAGTAAGTAAAGGGAGTAGGGTGACAGTTGTAATGTTGTCTGCTGTGAGTACTTACAGTATGAGCACACCATTCTCCATGACATTATGTGTGTTAAGGTGTGGTGTTTTTGTCTGAATAAATAGTCTAGTACTAATCATTATAATACTATGGCTTTTGCCTCATTGGAAATAGTATGTAGTTTTTTTTTTTACTTATCTAAATTTTAAATTAAACTATGCCACCTTAAGCTTTGGATAAATTATGAAGTCACAATGTTAGTACCGTTCAAAGACTTGCATTTAGCTACTACTGATTCCCCAAATTTATCAGAGATAAAAGTTTGTAAACTTCGTCAATTACTTTCAAATTGTAACTCTTTTACCTTCAAAATAAAATTAATTCTTTAGTAACTACCATGTTATAGTGATTAAATATTTAAAAGGCAATTCCTAATTATAGGTATAATTTAATACTCCGTGACTTATATTTAGCGATCGAGCAGAGTTAGTTTAGTGGAGAGTGAGCAAAGCTAGTGAGACAATTATGAATGGACTATTGAAAATTGGGTATATTATGTTACACTTATATTATCGGAGGTGATACTGCAAAATAATTCACTATTAGGCTATATTTTTCACTCACTTCTGGCACATGAAAATGCATGAACCTGCTAGTGCAATTATCTCACCATATTGCACTGGACTCACGTAATACATGTGATTTTTTTCCTCCACATCATGCAATCACTCAATATTGTCCCATTTTAAATGCTTATTCATTATTATTGTAAGCTTTAACTCGACCATGAGTATTTCTAGATGACTAAATTTCTTTGGAGTTACTGCTGAACATTTAATAATTTCAAAAATATCAATGTATTATTAAATAGCATGTTTTTCAATAAGGGGATGATAATTTGCTATCTCTTTAAAGCTTTTGTAACAAACAACTGCATCTCAAACAACAGAAATGATGCTAAGATGATTCGTCAGAAAGTGCTCTCATCTAGTTCTCACATTAAATAGATTAGACTCGGTAGCAAGCTGTCATATCACTTGCTGTGACAGTGAGCTATCAGACCAATAAGAATACTTGAAAGACTTTCTTGATTGTTCAATTGATGGTGGAAGAATTCTGAAGGCTACTGGCATAGGGATTTTTTTTATCTCATCAGAATTGTAATGAATACAGATTAATCTTAAACATTTATTCAATGAATTAATAACAGCCTATAAAGTTATTAGACTTTTTTATTCAAGTATACATTAAAATGGAGTCATTTTAAACTAATGATGTTCATAGGCTGTCAAATGAAGACTAGTATTGGTGCAATTTGGTGTGCTGTACACTCCATATTGTTACAAGTGATGTCCCAAGCTCCTGGTGATGCTGACTCATTCTGTACACAGGAATCTGGTACTGCACCTTTACCTCCTTATCCTCCTAATGCTAGAATATTGATGGATGCCTATCAATATATTAGTCTGCTCCCAGCTCTTGCAGGTCGGGAATCTACATGGCAACAAGTAGATGTGGATAATAGAAGTGATGATTCTGGGGGTAGGACAGATGTGAGTGATAGTGTCGAATGTAGATATAGCTACCGCATTCATATGTACTTTTATTGATAAATGCTTAGTATTACTGTGTACATGTGAAATATAAAGTCATCATTTTTTGGCTGTATCATAGCCAATATAAATCATTGTCAAGTTAAATATGTAGAACTGAAGCAGCAGAATTTTGATAAACTATCAACAGTTTAAAATCAATTTACAATAATAATTTCACAGTATTTTAAATTTTAAAGGGTATATTCAATGCAAAAAAAATACAAAGTAATCAAAATACACCAAAAGCACTGTATTAACATTGCCCTAAACGGTTTTGGTCACAACTCACTACAAGCAAAGATATACCATGCTTTTCACTCTAGTAAACCATTCAAGATTCACTTCCTGTTGTGGGCAGAGCTTCGCTGTGATGCACATAGGATTCAATGACCTCATAGCCATAGTGGTAGTACCAATCTAATGTATGGGAAGTTGTATTGTTTTTGAATGCTCCAATACTGAAAGGTGTTTCACTATATCAGTTTCCAACAGAGAGTAAACTAAGGAAGGCATGGACCCTGCAAGTTCAAAGGACAAGAGATAAATGGAAAGGTCCTAGCAAATACTCAGCTATATGCTGTGAGCACTTCACTGAGGATTGCTTTGAGTTGACAGCAACTACTTAAAAAAAGCTAGGTATAAAAATGAAGCCTAAATGAATCTAATGCTGAAATCCACTGCTGTGCCCACTATTTTTCCAAGACCACCATCATCCACTGTAGCCCTTAAGCGACTTTGTGAATAATCAGCCTTTGAAAAAAGAGAGCGAGCTAGGGTAACTCACTCTTACACTTTTTCCTTCCAATATTAGTATTGGTCTGTTTATACACGTAGATACTTTCTGAGATTACTTCTACGAGTGCAGATGCTTCTACTAGTGGAGATGTAGCAACTGAGCAATCAGTGGACAGGAATGAAGCTGATGATAAGACTGCAAGTTATTGGTTAGGTATATACATGTTGTTCCTATAACAATAACTGCAGGATGCATTCCTTCTTTCTAAATCTGTGGGTGTTCAAGTTCCTCCTATGAGAAAATGCAAGAATGCCAGGGTTCAAGTTAGGATAAAATTGGTAGATGGAGGTAGCTATAATGGTCAATGGCTTTTCTGCACTTTATTCATTATTTGTATTGTCTACATAGGCATACAGACAGACTATTATGAGCCTGCTAAGTACTGTGATGCAGTTGAGACTCATAGCTACAGTTGGTACATTTTCGTGTGTCATCCAGTCGTGTGAACATTGCGATTATAATCGCAAATGGGAAAGCCGACCTATGCTTAAAAGTATTCCTGCTGGCAACCTTCTCCTATCAGCTGCAATTTTATTTGTTTGAGCTCAGCCAACCAAATCACTTCATATCTTTAATTTTCTGTATTGTGCTTCAATTACACCTGGTACCGTCTACAATCATCAAAAATGGTTTTTGCAGCCAACATATTGATTGTTTGGATTGAACAACAGATGAATCTAGTCCGGGTACTTCTAGCATTTGATGAACCCCTTTCACTTGGTGGTGATGGACGTAGTGACAGTCCAGGTCACTCTGCCAAGTATGGAGCATACACTCTCATGGACCTTGAACATAACGTTTTTTAAATGAAGAGTTAGTTCAGGCAAGTGCGTAATGGAATGCTACAATGGTGGTGAATGGTGTGGATAAGGGGGTGGGGGAGAACAACTAAACTGGACCCTGTCTAGTTATTGTAATGTATGTATAGAGTAATGAAATAGGGTCTAGCTACCACATGGAGATGGAAGGACTTCAAAGAGGACTACGCTTCTTTCATGCTAATGATCTCTCCATTGGGTCACTGGTGACTGACCGACACTGGCAAATTGATGCTTGGTTAAGAAATACACAACCACACCGATATGATGTCTGGCATGTGGCTAAATGTAAGGCAATAATGTTATCAGTGCATACATAATATCTGAATCTGAAACCTCATGCAGCATTCCAGAAAAAAAGTCTCTAAATTGGCAAAGGAGAAAGAGTGTCTGCATTACTTCAAATGCAGGCCAGTGGAAAGGCTAACTCTAAGTTTTCAGTGCCAGACTTTCTATGTAGCTCTAGCTCTCCTGAAGATTCAGAACTAACCTGGTCTAGAGAACTTTCCAGGTTAATTTCCTCAGTGACATAGCTATAGCCTTGAGGTCAGTTGAATCCCTATATGTGCATCACAACGAAATCCACCCACAACAGGAGGTGAATCTTGAATGGCTTTTTAGAGTGAAAACCATAGTCCTATATCTTTGCTTGTAGTGACTTGTGACCAAACTGTTTAGGGCAATGTTAATACATGATATTATAGTGCTTTTGGTGTATTTTGAGGCTTTTTATTTTTTCATTGATTATACCCTAAATTAATAATTGAATAAACTGATGCCATTTTTTGCTATCTATTATTATTACAGTACTGTTGTGTTTTAAAGTGGTTTCAGGCAAGAAGTTTTGCCTGTCGTCAGACACTGTCCTCTTGTTATTTTACAATTGGTGTACAGAACAACTGGCTCATTACTCAGCACATCAGTAGACTTGCGAATGGAACTCTCTTACCTCAAGTTAATGTACAAATAGAATTCCAACTTACTAGCTGTACTCAGGGTTGCCAGAAATCCTTTATTTTGCAAGTATGGGAGACATCGACCATTGATAGAGCTGCTGCTAGAATCACGTCTAATTATAGGAGAGTGATAAGAATAGCACTACTTACAATGGAGGCAAGCAATATATCACAAAATGCTAGTGTGCCAATATATTTTATGGACACAACTGCCACAGGATTCTATCTGGCTATTGTTGATGATAATACTTGCATGGCACTGACTCGTGTGATAGTGTTCTATCATGTGTGTCCTGAGATGGTGTTGGATCTAATAAGATACCCGCAGACATTAGCTCCTTCAACAAATCAGCTTCATTCAGTAGGTGGCACTTGTGTTGACAATGCATCTGGAGAGTTACAAGGAAGAAATCCACTACTCTCTTGTATTCAAGGTGGAAATTGGGGAGCAGTACTTGAAGGAACTGGATGCCAGTGTAATCTTGGTTTCATACAAATAGAAGAAACAGAGGAATGTGTTAGTAAGTACTACAGTGTTTGTAACAGTTTAGGATATCTCCAATTTGTCATCCATTCCATTTGCTCTTCTTTTTCTAATATAGGATGTTCTTCTGGTGAGTATGTATCTCCTTCTAATTTCACCTGTCTGCCATGTCCCAGCAACACAAGAGATGATCTACCCGGAGCTGTCGTGTGTGAATGTTTAATAGGCTACTATAGAGCCCCTCAGGAGAATGCAGACTTTGGTTGCACAAGTAAGAATTGATGGTACTATTTTATGTGAAGTAGCTATAGTGTTGTTTTATATAGGCATACAATTGTAAAAGAGGTAATTAAAAGATTGACTACATAGATGTTTGCCAAGAATAAGCCTTACCCAATGATCAACAAAAACTAATAATAAATAGCTTTAATTTTTATTACTTCTTTAACAATTGTTTAGTCTATATAAAGGCAATACTTAATCTATCAAACTATTAACTATGAATAGTCTTCAACTTTCAATATTATGATTAAACCACCTATTTTAAATGTAACTACTTCATTTTTTTTACATAGTACCATCAATTCTCACTTGTGCAACCAAAGTGTGCAGTCTCCTGAGAGGCTCTGTAGTAGCCTATTAAACATTCACACATGACAGCTCACACAATTATACATAAAATGTCACATTTGTATCATATTTAACTGTGACAAATAATTTATGGAAAAAATAACAAATTTAATCCTAATTTGAAAACTATTGCCTGAAAAAGTGATTCTACACCTTATGCTCAAGTTATAGCACATACGTCTCGAATATGTTGGTCCAACTATAAAATTTGCAGGCATAAGAGTGTAAATTTCAAATTTTATGAGATCCTACCGCTAACAAATGTCCAGTAAGTGATTTTATTTAACTTGCTAGAGCAACAATTCATAAAATGCACTTCTACCTACCTGAGTGCAAGTTTACTCTCTCTTTAAAGTCTTTCTGAAGGTTACAAAAAGTTTATAAATTCTGATCCATAAATCGTCAGATCCTCGTGTCTTAAATGTGCTGTTACTTGCTAGGTTGAATAATCTAGCTATATTACATGGAATAGCTGAAAATTTTGATGAACATAATTGATCAGAATTGCCGCTTTGAGAGTATGATTCTATCGAGTCATACATGCATAGAAATAGCTGGCACCTAACTACAGTGCTCTAGTTCAATTATCCCATCAATGTTCTCTATTATGTTTTCCCCGTCTTTGCTGACAGAACCCCCAGGTGAACCAACTGATGTAAGTGTAGTGAGTAGGACCCCCACATCAGTGACTATGAAATGGGAACCTCCACTTGATTTAGGAGGAAGGACAGACTTGTTCTATAGACTGTGGTATCAGCCAGAAAATGGAGTCAGGATAATTGGATTGGAAACTAACTCAACTTCAGGAACAGTAACAGGTGTGACAATGAACAGTGAAATTCAAATAAACCTCTACAAATATATTTCATATCTCAACATTATGCTTAGTTAGTAGATTGTTTATGATATGCAATATTTTAAGTAGTGAACAGGAATAAAGTTCTATGACTTCACTGTAATTCAGTAACAAAAGAGAATATTTTTTTAGGTGTAGATGAAAGTTAGGACTAGAAACTAATTTCACAACTGGAATGATAGCATGTATAAAATGTATCATTAAAAAATTACAATAAGACAAATAGGAAAATGAGTGAGGTTGACTCCCATTTCAAGTTCAGTTGCAATTTGAAATGAATATTCATAATTGAGCATTATAATATCTACTGGATGAAGCCTAGATGAGTTAACTGTCCAGGCACATCCTGGACAGGAAGAGTGAGTGTTTTGAAATATACTTTTCCCCTCTTTTTTCTTAATTAATCTTTCTTATTCATGCCTCATCTTTCTGGTTTCACCCCTTACCTTATTCTTACTTGTACCTTATTAATACTAATTCATACTTGAAGAGGGAAATGTTCATGCACGGTCAGCTTGTAAGGCTGGCCTCTCGGTTGTCATCTGAGACTTCCGCTCTTAGTAATCGGACAGGAAATATTTATCATATAGTTCCCCACTCTGGACTTCTCACTAACTAGCTAGACACTAGTTATTTACTGTAAACGGCTGTGGCTTGATAAATTCAGACATAAATGATTTGAGTGACAATGAGAAGTGAAAATAATATAACGGGTAATAAAGGTGATACGTGAATGTGAGATAATACACATGTACAAATAAAGAAGAATTGAGCATGCTCACTAAGTGTAGAAGTGAAATGATATAAGGGTGAAATGATAAGTAAATAATAGTCTTCAACAATACTAATTATTACTGCCTCACACACTCATAATCTCAACTTCAATCACAAAGACCCTTTGTCAATTCAGTGCCCCTGCCTTGGCCTCTCTATATATAAGAGTCAGGGTAGAGCCTTCAGTCTTTGCTATCTCATTTTGTTTAGTTTATTCTTTTCTTGCTGCTTAAATTATAGTGCTTATTAAGTTATACTTTGCTTATTTGTGGGTGACTGTTTGTCTGCGATTCAAGAGAGGTTACAGCGCAATTTTCCTGGACTTCATGCCTTGGCTAACTGTCATTCTGAGCATGCTCTATGATTAATAAGTAAGATTGGATTTGTTTGGAGGGGCAGTTTTGCTACTATATTAGAAAACTATTAGTGTTAAATTTGATACATATTCTTATTGGGTTGTCAATTTTTGATTGTTTAAATTAATTTTTGAGTGATTACTTTAGTTTTGAGTTCAAATTTTCTGAAGATAACAACTGTGAGAAGGTGTACGGAGTTTGACAGCATTAAATCAGAACATTAATATGAGTCATGTGGTGACTTACATGTTATCACACATAATATTAACTTAAAATAGTATACAATAAATATGCAGACATCAAGTTTTCTATAAATGTGGTTGAAATGACAGTTTACTTTGTTTTAGTAATCATTGTATATATTGTATGTTTTTACTTTTTGTATTGAATTCATAGAATAAAACCATTGGTAAATTAAAAAACACAGAATAATGAAAATATTGTTGTAACTGTGTTTGTAGTCCAATTTTAAACAATTACTAAGTCATACTATATTCACTACTACAAATATTAAACTATCTTTTTTAAAGAAATTGAATTATCATGCAAGAATGGTTCATCATGCATCAGAGGGTTGGGCTGGTATCATTTTGGTGAATAATGTTGTCATCAGTGTTTTCTGTAAAGATATACAAGTATAGAGTTAGGAAAAGCTAGTGGTCACATGACCAATAACGAATGATGAGATAATAAAACAACAGTAACAGCATATTCAATTCTCATTTGAATAGATATTGAGATGAGACACTGTCATTGACAGAAAGTGAAACCATAGACAGTGATTATAATGCATTCAATTATAAATTGAATAGCTACATATTGTGAGTGTAGGAAAGTATATGGACAATATAATTGTGTTTAATCACATATATTTCATGCTTTTTAGAAAACTGCCCTTTTTCCTAAAAACAAGGAACATATTCTAAAATCTCCCAATTTAAACATCAGCTTGCACAATAAAATTGTTAACAGTCCTTTATAGGAAATCCTCAATATAATGTTCATCTCTGGTTGGTGTTACACTTACAAAAGCTGTGCATTATATAGGAATCTAAAATGTTGCAGCAAACTGTTGCAAGTACATTGATAGCATTTTCACTCTATACATTATGTACAAATAGTATACATTAATTACAAGAAATAGTACATTAATTACTACTTTATGATGCATATTTTTATGCTATTTGCATTATAATGTGTTTAAGGTTTGATCAAAGGAGTAAGGTATCAGTTCTTTGTGACAGCTCAAAATGGAGTATCTGATGTGGCATCTACAACTCCACATCCAGTCCTAATCTGGAGTGACCCTTCTGAAGATGTAGTACCAGTTAACACCGTCGTTGTGGCAGTAGTGGTGGTAGTCATTGGAGTAGCAGCCGCGCTGGTAGTCATTGGTTTAATTCTTATTTTGTAAGTAATATATTAACTTTGTCATATTTGAATCATATTTCAATTGACTTAATTATTTTTTAAATTATCTACTGTAATTAATTGTATGATTCAGCTATTCATTAATTGAGTTCTAAGTAGCTGTGAATTGTATTCGAAAGCTTTAGAACTCTTGACACTTAGCAACTAGAATGAAATTGAAATGCACCATTAGTAACATTAGAAATACCAATAAGCATGCTAGTGAATTGCTTATACATGTGATAATTTCTGCGATGTGGATGCAATTTCTGATTTTAGATCAGGCAAGACTGTGGTATTTCTGTTACCAAACATCATTCTATTCTTGGTACTTGGTCAGAGAACAGAATTTATGTAATTATGACAGTTCATGTTTAAATAGTAGTACTATTATAGCATGAATGTGTATGTCTCTAAGTATTTATTTGTATACATCAGTGGAATTATTTTTGACATTACCTATTGATGGCAAATGCTTTTACATTACTGCCGCTTAGATATCGACGAATCAAGTCAAGATCTGTAAAGTGTAAGTTGAAAGTTCTAGTTGTATTATTACACAGCCAACAAACGATTCAATTATTGATAAATAATGCAAAATTTATTAATAATGATAATAATAGTCAAGCCTTTCATCAATAAAAGCATTTGTTACAATTTTTACATGGTGTTATCCAAGAATGTTTTCCCTAATGCAAAACACATTTTTAAAAAGCCTGAATTTAGAAGAAGAAAAATAAGGCTATTTCAGAAGTTATTGAGCTTCAGATGCTTGCAAAAACTATCACTTTCAATGAAACTTGAACGCAATAAAAATCATTTTGTCTTGTACCATAAAATTTGAGATTACTTGGAGGGTAATAAATTATTACAGTCATATGCTGCTTGACTTACGGCAAATTTCACTTAATGTCAAGATTTAAGTCATTTCTGTGTAAATATCCACTTGTAAGTTCTCTATATTCATTTTATATCAATTTATTACACATACACAGTGAAGTAGGAAGAGAGGCGAGGCAGTAATCTTTGTAGTTAAATTACAGATCCAATTAATGTTATAACGGGTTTTATGTGAAACAGTGGTTGCTAAATCAGGTTTAAATGCATCACCTTCACTTATAGCAGCCTCTTCACTTTGACCTCAGTAACAACATTTTAGTATAGACTAATATGCATAATATAAACAGACAATCTAAATTACTACCACATTTCACCACGAGAAAGGACTAGAGAGTAGTGTTAAAATGTCACTATAGCTATGTTTATGCTATAAAAACTTTCAATATTTTCTTCTCTACAACAATGTTAGTAGCTACAGGGTGTTATTTAGAACCAAACATAGGAGGAGTCAAATCAACATTTTTGAAAGTTTATGTGGATTTCTCATTTCCATAAAATTGATGGTAATTATATGGCAAATGTAACCACGATGATCATAATAATTTTTAGGGGGCAAAATGATTTTCATGGGAGACAAATATACCATAACAATAAGCTCTTAACATCATCCCCCAATATTTTTCATCTTCCTACTCCACTGATGTAATGTTTTCTTAGTAATCATAACCAAATAACTTGCTTAAAAGAAGGATGAGCATGAATGTTATTAATGCGTAAATCTGCATTCAAGTATTCCATACACTTTTTGTACTCCATTTTAATTCTTTTATTGACTTACTGAAAAAAACTATATTATTCCTGTAAATGGATATCTTTTCATTGATCTGATTATTGCATCTTTCCATAGCTACCCCATCAGTGAAGGCTAGACTTGAACTCACTCCTGCCTGTATTCAAGACAAGTCTAACATGAAAATGGAAACAAAATCTTTAACTGTCAATACAAAACTACTGAAAACAGGTGAGTCATAAGGTAATGTGTATGTTATATTCAATATTATTAGCTCTTAGCATTTAAAGATTAGGGGATGTGTATTTCTTCACTTAAATGAAATAGTATTGCTAAGAGTAACAGTTTACTTGTAGTTAAGTTGACAACATAATTGTTGTGTAGCTAGTATATCCTTATGCACATTATGTTATTAACTGCTAAAGTACTAATTACTTCTGAGCTAAAAATACAAATACAGGGGAGGATCCAGGGAGGCCAGCCCTCCCCCCCCCCTCTTATCCAAAAATTATAAGGACGAATGTACCAATACAGGAAATACAATTTATACGTCAACTGTATGCTAACTTATGTTCTTTACTCATAAATTTATATTTAAATCATATACAATCAATCATTAATATTTTAAAATTTTCGAGAGTTTGACCTAAATGTATTTGTGCCCCTTCCTGTCGCTAGCGCTGGATCCGCCCCTGATTTATCACATAATATTTTATTATTCAGATCATTCCAGGACAACAAATTTGTCACTTCTTGATGTTCTTCCCCCATCTTTGTTCTTTTCACCAGATAAAATTACAATAGGAAAAGTTATTGGCCAAGGTAAAATCAACATACTTATCAAAGGAAAATCATTGCCTATATTGTTTATTAGGTGAATTTGGAGTAGTGTATAAAGGCTTCATTCATCAACCAGACATGCAGGATGATATTGTGGCTATTAAAACACTAAAAGGTAGCTAACAATTGAAGAAATTTTGATAACTGTTTCATTCTGCTAACTATTTCTTGTATATTTGCAGGAATATTTGCTACTGATAAAGATATGAAGAATATGTCCCAAGAGATTGAGGCTATGGTGAAATTTGACCACCCTAATGTGATGTCACTGATAGGAGTGTGTGTATCTTCATGTCAGAACAGAACAACAGCAGGACTTGGAATGATAATGCCATTAATGGAAAATGGAAGTTTGTTGGACTATCTTAGAAATCAGGCTGAAGAACTTGTGGTTAATCATGATAAAGAAAAAGTATGTTCAACTTTTGAATAGCAGATCACTGAATTCATGTAACCGTATCTTCATATTCATATTTAAAAGTTATAATAACTTCACCATTACATATGTGACCGTCTATAGGAAAACCAGGCACAACGCGGCACCTTCGAGTTTTTTTTTTTGCACTTACGGAGTTGTCGGCGTCCAGATATTGAGCTCTCCAAGTTTTATCGTCGCAGCTTTAGTCGTTCCTGCTATAATAGACCTAACCGTTCCCTTCCGTAGGCTTGAAACAATACATTTTTAAGAAATCAATCGATCTTTTCTCGATATTACGCACGCCGCGTTGTGCCCGGTTTTCCCGTAGACGGTCACATATATAGAACGTTACAATAATGTCACCATTACATATTTAGAAGGTTATAATAATGTCACCATATTTAGAAGGTTAGCTATAATGATTTTACCATTACCTATTTAGAAGGTAATATTAATTTACCATTAATGTTTAGGTTATAATAATTTCACCATTACAAAGCTGAATTAGAATAATAAATTACAACAACAGTACTTTCTCATATATATTAGAGTTGGGCTATGTTATACATTGCTAGATATGTTAAAATGTTTTTCTTATAAAATATATAATTGGGCTAGCGAAGCGAGACTCTCACTAACGGGTCTCAATTCGAGATTTTTGTATATATATATATAATATAATATATTTATGGCAAAGTTCAGATGGGTCAATGTGTGTCCACCCCCGGGAGCTACTTAAAAACATAAACATTAGTGCGGGCGCAGGAAGTCGGGAGAAAAGACTTTGAAATAATGCTAGAAGAAGGGAAAAAATGGCAAAGAGATATGGAGACAGAATGGGAAAAAAATTCGCAGTTAGGTCTTCCACAGTTACCGTATTCATTTATTTGTTTAGTGGTATTGCTAAGTTAACTTTGTCAATGCGTTGTTTGTCATAGCTATACGCCTTACATAACAGATTTGTTCTTACTTGAAAATCCAAAGTCCAATGTCAAGTCACTAAGAGAACACAGCATAATGCCATATCTACTAGAGCAGCTCTGGCACAATAGAGCATTTTGAACAGAGCGTAATTTGGAAACGTGACTAGCTTAAACAAAAACCAGTAGTTTATCGATCCTTTCCCGTATCATCCATGGAATTTGATTGCTTACCCCGTGAAAATTCTTTTTCCAATAATCAAGTCACAAAGAGATTATAATGCAAGTCTTGAGCTGGTAAATCCAGTAAACAAGTATGCATAAATTGTTGTTTGTTCTAAATAATAGCACAAATAAACTAAACAAAAATATTTAACTAAGAATAAAAAAATATATTTGCAGCTAGCATTCAAATTTAAATTTCAGTCTGACCAGCTCGCTCGCCATTTGTGCTGAAGCACATCACTAGTGTCGTTGTCTGAACCATTGCTATTACTTTATTGTTATTTACACTTTCTACCTTCGAACAAAATTCAACATTATTTATAACAACTTGTACTTAGAGATCAGGTCTCAAAATATAATAATAAATAATGGATTTCTATTCCAGTATAGTTATAACTTCATGGAAAATGATTATAACTGATGCTTATTTGCATCATCAGCAATTTGTATGATAAAGCTAAGATTATTTTATTTTCATTTTAGTAGCTTTTATGTTATACATAGACGTGGTGACATAATTTCACTACGTGAACACTAAATTTAAGAGTTAAATTTGAGAGTTGTGATTTTTTTTGTTGCAGATTCCAGAAGTAAGGAAGAAACTTACACAAATATGTTTTCAAATTGCCAAGGGAATGGAGTATCTGGCAAAATTGAGGTTCCTGCACAGAGACTTGGCAGCAAGAAACTGCTTGTAAGTTATTGGTGTTATTATTCAATTTAAAAGATTTATAAAGTAGCAATTACATTCCAATCATACAGTTTCATCACTAACTTCAACAATCTCAATTAATTAAGTTGTGATGATATCTATGCCCTGATATGCTCCCAGAATAGATAAGAATGAAATTATTAAAGTGAGTGACTTTGGATTAGCTGAAGATATCTACTCTCAGAACTATTTTCGCCAGTCCAAAGGTGACACCAAGTTGCCAGTTAAATGGATGTCTATAGAAAGTATTACTTTAGGAAGGTTCACAGAAAAGACAGATGTGGTAAGAATAATGAAGTAAAAAATAGTTACGTGTTATTTGATAATTGAATAATCTTGTGTCTATCAGTGGTCGTATGGAGTTACATGCTGGGAAACTTTCACAGGGGGGAAAATCCCTTACCCTGGTATTCACCCACAGAAAGTAGTGGAATATTTAGAAGATGGACAGAGGCTGAAGAGACCTAAAAACATAGCCTGTGACTCTGATATGTAAGATTATTTTTGTTAATTATTATAACATCATGGTATTATGTGTAGGTGATGGCCTTAATGTAAAAGCAAATTCTGTACAATTTATATCAGAGCGAAATTTAGTATAGCAGAGCTTAGTGATAACCCCAGGTGTGCTGTATAGAATGTTTGATATTTAATGTGTCATTGTTTCCCTGTAGATTCTCCATGATAGAGTCGTGTTGGGAACTCCATGACTCTGATAGACCTACATTTACTGAAATAGTTTCCTTCCTTGAGGAATATCTTGGACACACTGCAGAATACATTAAAATTTACCAATAAACTTTATTGACGTAATTTACAAATTTTAATGACACTGACTTTGTAGATTCTGAGTCATGTCTGTTAATAAGCTAACCATTTTTTCATTTTGTGTGACTAAATTTATTCATTTATTAATTCTAAGTAGCAATTTCCTATCCTACAAATATAATTATTTACTCATTAAGTGAAAAATTCAAAATTATACATTTATAAAGATAACAAACTGCTGTGATTATGCGCAATGCAGTACCAGCTTCATTTTCTTTATTTCACAATACTTGCAGAAAGGAAATTAGTTTGATACTCTTCATTACTATGCACAATGTCCACAAGCATGTATAGACATAATAGCTGGTATAAATTCTAGCTAATTTGGGTATTTTAACTGAGAAGTTCCCTTGTCTATTTCTCAATGTAAAACTGTAAGTAACTTGGTGCAGCTTAACCGACTTACATGACAGCTATTAGTATGATCGACAACAAGGTTTCGTGAGCAATCTCTTGCTAACACAGTTGTACGGTTTAATATTACTTTTAGGGTATTTACAAATCTGAGCTTTCATGCCTCTTTTAAAAGTTTGAAGAAAGCTAGCTCAACACGATAGTATAGAATGTCTACTTGAGGAATAACTAAACAATCAAATGTATTTTTTTTAAAGACTAACTTTGATCAAAGAATCCAAAATTGATGTTATTATTGTGATTTGATGTTTCATTAAGTCACATTTGAGAAATAATGTGTCAAAAATTGCTTCAGGTGCCAGTCTATGAACCAGAAATCAATCAGTAAAATATGGCTGTTAGTGATTTGACAATTCAAACCCTATCCAGTCATGGTAAAATGGATGAATTAATAGCACAATTTTACTAGCTTGAATATAAGACCACAGCTCATAACTATATCCTACTATATAAAATTTATTTTCTGGCAGAACATAATTTTTAGAACTGTACCTTATGTTTTAACTAATTGTATACACTTCTACATTACTGTCTTTTATCTAGGAGTAGGTGCCTTTCTAAAATTATCATTTATTCTCTCAAAATATGTAACATTAGACATTAGGCTCATGGATGATGTAGTGTATCTGAGATGATATGTCAAGTCAACAGTTTGCATGTAGATGTTTCTCATGTGGTCTTATCTACAGTATACATAGTGTATTCCTCCAATTTCTTACAATCTCATGAAATGGTATATCTCATGTAGCCTTTATTGGTTGCATTGATTTTCATTGTCTTGCTGTTTATTGCAGTTCCTTATAGTCCGTTGTAGCCAGTATTCATCCTGAAAGTCTATTATGTCCTCATACAATATCTTGTTTCTTATCTGTTATGGTAATTTCCTTTCAGGCACAGTTGGTACATCTTATACGTCTATGTATTTGCTTTGTTTGTAGAGTTAAAATAACACCCTATAACAGAGTGTGTTTATGTCACGCACTTTTAAATACACCATAGCATTTCTGGAACAGATTTGGATTAGCTACTATTATTGTTTACAACTTTGTCTTCAGCAGCTGAAATGCCCTTTAATTTGATACTCTTATTTTCCATCAACTTATCATGTATGGGAGAAATCAGGGAGTAGCTAGCACTTGCCAGAGCAGGTAGGCAATGTACCCATTTTTCCAACGCAATTCGCACTAAAGCTCTAAAATCAATGTCCACTACATGTAACCAGTATTCTTCGAAGTAACACGATTACGCAGTTTCTATACGTGTATTTAGTTCTACGTCACCGAGAGGCACACCTATACATAAGCAATACACGGAAAGTGTGCGAATCCAGGGGAACCACACGAAACGATACACAAGCTACTACCTGAACCTCCTCGATTTACCAGTTGCAAGACACGCGCCAGCTCACGTTTCAATTTGTAAAGGGTGTCTGGACGCAATCGCCAACGCTACGTCTTTTACTGATGAAGACATTGGCGATCTTGAAGTAAAATGATTACTTTAAGGTTAATAGTTTTATCTGCCTTAGTGCTAAGTTCAGGTACGTATTAATCCGGAGAAATTAATATCATTTTAATACTCTGATGTTTTTTGTATGTTTATTTCTACAGTTCAATATTCCTACAACAATGGGAATGAAAAATTCCTTGATACTGTAAAGGAGTTATTTAGTGGCCTACCCATTCCTTATGACTTTGATCTAAATGTTATGTGCAATGGACCAGATGCTCAGTTGAAGTTTGGAACATCAGTCACCATAGATAAGGATCAAGATCTCCTCACTGGACTGGATCCTCTCCTAGACCGTGTCAATATCTCCATCAATTTGACAGATTTTAAAATCCCTATTCAAGGACAAATTATTTGCATGGCTGGTTCACAGATATATACCTTTGGACATCTTCTTCTGTTAAATCACAGTAAGAGTTGAAAATATAACAAAATTTTGACTTAGCTACGTAACTAGTAGCTATACACTCTGGGTTGTCAATATCTCTTATCAAGCTGACAAAGTTGAAAATCCCTAATCCAGAAAAAGTGCTACTCTGCAGACAAATACCTTTAGTTGTCATCTTTTTCTTTTAAATCTGAGTAAGATTTGAAACAATCGGATATAAATTAACTGTTTAAATAAGAAAGACAATAATATAAGTCTCAGACACCATATATTGACTCTGACTGAGTAGCCTTCTTCATTGATAGATGATCACATCAGAAAAAACACTTGTATAAAAGTAATTTGAATGTAAGCACCAAGTACTGAATAAAACTTGCCTTAATCCTAAGACACATAACATTGTATTACTTATGTAAGATACTGTATTAAATTATATATTATGAAGGATCACTAAGGAATGGAATTATATTATATATAAAAATGTTTTATTACATATTCTTTAATAATTTTTTTGCTAAGATAGCTAATTATTGTTTACATTCTTAATGCTAGCAAGATATGTTAATTTCCTTAAAATGTTTCCAATTATACAGCTGCCTCTAATTTGGACGTGACTGACTTCATCAATAATGATATCATGACTGCTTTGTATGCAAGCTTCTTACAAGGATCATCAGGCATAACATTAAATGCAGAATGGAGCCTAAACTCTACTACCGAATTTCCTCACATTTCTACTAGACTTGATGGCTCTCCAAAGAAAGAGTATAAAATGGAGACAATGTTTTCAATAATAAACAAAGCTATATTGGCAATTCTTCACTTACCAAGGTCCCTACTGTTCAAGTTAATAAATAAGGATTCCATGAATGGAATAAATATTGAACGGAAATCACCAATGGAGAAAGGTAAGTGGACTAAGTAGTTATTCTTACTAAAATATAGCTAACTAATGATTATGTATAATTAATACGAAAAATACACTTTAAAGAAACAAAAATTAATAGCTAGCTATTTTATATGTATTTCTGTGGAATAAAGAAAACAAGATTTCCTGTCATCAGATTACTTTTATAGCTAATTTTGTTTCAGTTGCAGAAGTTAAGATAGCTAAAACCATTTCTTTGTTTTGTTTTTATTTTACACTCATTTTCATGTATTTGTTTTGTTTTTGTTTTTATTTTTTTTGTATGTGATATTGACTTTTCAATATCATACTTTGGAACAAAGCATGCCAGAAAGCAGAAAGAATTGTACTAAAAAATTTAAGGTATTATAATCACACAATATTTTTATTATTGCAATATATAGCTAAATCACAATAGCTTGTTAAAAAATGAATAGCTACTTAGTAGAAGAAAATAGGAGTAGCTACAACTTGGTGTGAAAAAAACAGTATTTTTGTCTTTTAAAAATTATTCCACAATAACAAGATAACCTACCTAAAATTAATTAATAGAATGATATAATTTTATACAGCCTGTAACGTCTGATGATTTCGTAATTCCTGTGCAGGTAAACTTGATCGTCTTGTGACAAACCACCTTGGAATAAAATATAGTGATGGTATACAACACACTGCTCCATCAAGAATTAAAGATATGGTATAATAATTATAGCTATTAAAACTTGACAACATTAGACAAACTGACTGTCGACTGACAGAAACACCAATAGAGAGATTTGCTTTATAAAAAAAAAATAAATATATAATCAGTGTGAGGATCTATGGCTAATTTACAACCATATTGTCTTTTTTTGTGGCCATATTGTTATTATAGGCAAAGGATTGAAATCTATTTCTGTGAAAATATTAAACAAACTCAAATATAACTTGAATGAAAAAGAAGATAGGTACAATCGTATTGCTGCTATCATTGCTGCTTCTCTATTAAGTGTGAGCATTGCTGGCTTCGTTTCTGTTAAGATTATTACTGATTGTATCACAAAAACAAAAGGGGAAGAACAACACCTAAGGATATAGAATCTGGATCAAATATTGCTCACAATTCACGTATCATGCCAAAACCAGCTCGAGCAGGACCAAGTAACATTGACTATCTGCCTCCAGGTAAACATAGCAAATAGCTATGACATAGTTTCATCTATTAACCATAGATTGGCTATATCTATAATACCTTAGCTACAACTAGCTAATAAATGTATAATTGATTAAATTCATCAATAATTAATAGTAATTAGTGAAAATTTCAAATTAGCTATACTAAGATTGTATTTTATAACTAATGTATCTATATTGATTCAATTTATGTATGAGATGGTTTTTGTCTGATATTTAGAACTCGACCACGCCTTCAATCTGCACCAGTGGTCAACTATGTGCCAGACTTCACAAAAACTAGCCAATTTACTGATCAACTTCAAGAAAACCTTTGCATGGAATCTCAAATTGTCAACAACACTGAAATGTCTCCATCTGATATTGTCAATGGGATGAGCTCCTATTTGTTACAGCAACCCACTGAGAAAAGCAGCTTGAAATTATCCCAATTGAGCCCCAATCTGCAGAATGTTCCAGGTACAAAGCAGCGTGTGAAATGTAATTCTGATAATGACAGTTCTCAGTACAGTCATATCTTTCAGGGAAAATTTCTTAATGTAATGCGAAAAGTTTCCACTTCTACACATTTGCCAAGTCCAAATAACACTGAAGGTGTGAAGACTAAGATTATCCATGTCAAGCCAGTCAACACAAAGGAACAAATATAGTACTATACACTGTTGCAATTTACTAGCTATGATTATTCATGTATTACTTGCATAATAATATTATGGACACGACAATAAACACACTCAATATAGTAGTTTTAGGGCTAGCTAGAACATAGATATACCAGCTTTACTTAAATAAGTATGTTTCATCCAAAGATAGAGTAAAATCACAATCTGCAGGGATAAGCTAAAACAACATTTATTAGAAATTTCATTTTGATTAGCATTATAATACTGAGAAAGAGGTGCTCTGTGGAATCACTGATTCTATTGATTTAGTGGGACAATTTCTGTTTTATCTAGTGCACATTTGTTTATATAGGGATAACATAGCTACACTGCATTTTACATTGGTATGCCCCTATTGCAAAAGTATAATGTGCTTAGAGAAAGAATTTAATTCGGTTTAGCCAATTTAATTTGCTATCTATTACATTCGTTACCATGGGCACTAGGTGTTATCAAAGTATTTGTACATTTATTCAACCCATATGTCTGCGAAGTATAAGTTATAGAGACTCATTAAAAAAAAAAAGAAAAGAAGTGTCTAGACCAGCCTGAACTCGAAAATCGCTTCCTACGTGGAAAAGAACTTCAGCTTAGATACAGTATAATCACAAGGACCACACCTCATTTAAACCCAGGTCAGTGTTTCTATCTCACTCAATCACTCTCAACACTATTTTCACGAATATACTTTCATCCATTTCTGATAATGACAATAGCACAGGAGTAAATAATGTGTAGTGATTAGTGTGTGTGAATGGAATTCTGTTAATGGTTTTGTAAAGTGTTAATGATGTTGACTGTTGTCCAATGGCTGCCATCACTGTGGTTGATGGCTGCCTTCCTCTAATCTTCTCTCTGTTCAGTGCCCTGAACACCCTGCCATACAGACCACTCTTCAGAAACCCGTCCTCCCAGCTCCCCTAGTTTTTATGCCAATGTAAACTATGATTTTAGACATACGTACTTCAGTGTAATACATTCAATTTTTAACTTTTTTCATAGTAACAAAAACATTTTAACACTTTTGTTTTCAAAACTGATAAAGACCTTACGAGGTTGAAACATCTTGTTTATGAAAAAGTTAAATAATATATTAAATTATGATTTTCTTTAGCTAATTAATATAATAAATCGAAAGTTTGAGCTGTGATGATGTATTTTAATATACTTAATGTGACATAAATATTATAATACTGATAATGACAGTTCTCAGTACAGTCATATCTTTCAGGGAAAATTTCTTAATGTAATGCGAAAAGTTTCCACTTCTACAAATTTGCCAAGTCCAAATAACATTGAAGGTGTAAAGACCAAGATTATCCATGTCAAGCCAGTCAACACAAAGGAACAAATATAGTACTATACACTGTTGCAATTTACTAGCTATGATTATTCATGTATTTACTTGCATAATAACATTATGGACACGACAATAAACACACTCAATAATAGTAGTTTTAGGGCTAGCTAGAACATAGATATACAAGCTTTACTTAAATAAGTATGTTTCATCCAAAGATAGAGTTAAATCACAATCTGCAGGGATCAGCTAAGACAACATTTATTAGAAATCTCATTTTGATTAGCATTATAATACTGTGAAAGAGGTGCTCTGTGGAATCACTGATTCTATTGATTTAGTGGGACAATTTCTGCGAAGTAAAAGCTATAGAGACTCATTAAAAAAAGGAAGAAAAGAAGTGTCTAGACCAGCCTGAATTCGAAAATCGCTTCATATGTGGAAAAAAAGTCCTGAACACCCTGCCCTACAGATCACTCTTCAGAAACCCATCCTCCCAGCTCCCCTAGTTTTTATGCCAATGTAAACTATGATTTTAAAATTACAGATAGACATACCTACTTCGGCGTAATACATTCAAATTTTCTTTTGTTTTCAAAGCTGATAAAGACCTTACGAGGTTGAAACATCTTGTTTATGAAAAAGTTAAATAATATATTAAATTATGATTTTCTTTAGCTAATTAACATAATAAATCGAAAGTTTGAGCTGTGATGATGTATTTTAATACACTTAATATGACATAAATATTGTAAAAAAATTTCAATACAATCCCTTATATGGAGAGCAGTTTGTTTTCACAAACAACTGATTATGAAATCTTATATTTTTATTTTTAATATCGCTTTATCACCAGCTAAGTGTCATTGCATTCACTGACTGAAGCAATATTAAGTGGCTTTATAATGAAGAAACAAACAGTAGTAGACTCTTCTATTTGTATTTATGTTGTCAATACAATGTTATTTCTGAAGGAGGTAACAATGCTTTTTGTTTAGTAAATCGGGTTGCTGAAAATGAGATGCTATAATTATTAGCTTCTAATTGCGTCAAGTAAGAATTCATATATTAACGGTCATGATAAAACAAAATTTCGTTCATTGACAGTAGCATTAATCATTGGAATCAACAGTTATCAAAAATACCTCATTGTTTTTACTTTCAAATAATAACTGGTACAATCAAACTATAGTCAATCATAACAATTATATCACATTAATTTGTATTCAATGTTTCTGCTAGAGTATATTATCATAATAGATGTGCATATAAAGAATGATGTTTAGTGACTGGTATGAAATAATTATGCTATTAGGTACTAGTGGTGGAATATATGTTTAGTGACTATTAATAGATGCTTTTTATCATTTCAAACATCGACAAGGTAAATTACGACATTCCCAGAGTAAGTCTATAATATTGTTGTTTTTGCAAAGTTTTATTACTTCGCCACAACTATACTTAAGTGTTACAACAATTAAAGATATGGCAAACATGTAAGAACACATTCCAAATAATAGCACAGTTATATATCTCTGTAAAAGGGCAGATTATGTGTTGAATATACTAGTAAACAGTGTTTTGTTTCTATCTAATATTCAGAGAATACTCCAACTTGGTCAATTTCTGTTTTTAATGAACAGACTTGTACAACACCATCTGCTTACTTATCTCATTTAAGATCAAGCATGCTACTAATTCTAAACATATCAAATATATAAGAACAGTATACAATATAATAATGCAGGCTAGACCTAATATATCTCATCAATACTTTGCAGCTTTTTTTAGTCCCAAATCAGAATTTTGTGATGTGTATTTTATTCATGATTTTTTCTTTTTAGTCATGCTGTATGACTTGCATATTTTCAATTTTTAAAGCACCCTGCACTGTTGTTTTTGTAAGAAAACCAAATTCTTATAGCGCTCGTTAAATTTATTTAGCATTCTATTACCCTGGAATTTGCTTGACAAATTTACCTTGTTTCTAAGTGGCTTTTTTTTAGTAATAGGAATGTATGTGAAATGCATTATTAATGGTTTATGAATAAATTCTAAAATGGCCTGAAAAGTACTACCACCATGTATGTATATACTGCATTATATATGATGGCAGTAAAATATTTCTCGGAGCACATGTTGACAAGCTAGTTGCAAATGGATGTTAGTAATTGCTGTTGATTTAATTATACTGTGTGGTTATGCTACAGGGTTATCTGAGGCTCATCCTGGAAACACAACAGTTAGTGTATGAAGAGTTTTCCAATTTAAAACAAGAACACTTAAATGGTACTTTTGAGTTTGAAGCTGGTGAGCCTTATAATGTATAACCTGTTATTTCAATAACTACTTTGTGGGGCGTGGTCTTTAAGGTAGTACAGAGTGATTAATGTGTCTGGTAATTGTAAGGGGATTATCCTCATGCACTCTTCTATAGTAACTGACCAGAGTCTGCAATTGTGATGCACCCTACCGTAACAGAATCTCCGGAATATAGTTTCAATTAAATAAATAAGAAACTGAGACTGAAGTGGACATAGTTCTGACTGAGTATGCTTAGATAGTTCATGACCACACCTTACCATATGCATTAGTAACCACAAAACTAATAATATTCATGGCATGACAATTGTCTATGTATGCAGTGATGGCTTAGTCTTTACTTTCAGGGGAAATGTTCTCTTTATTAAGTTGGAGAACATTAAGTAAGTAAAGGGGGTAGGGTGACAATTGTACAACTAATCGTACAAACTGTGGGCAGTTAAGTAAGTGAAGGGAGTAGGGTGACAGTTGTAATGTTGTCTACTGTGAGTACTTACAGTATGAGCAGTGGACATAGTTCAGACTGAATATGCTTAGATAGTTCATGACCGCACCATACCATATGCACTAGTAACCACAAAACTAATAATATTCGTGGCATGACAATTGTCTATGTGTGCAGTGATGGCTTAGTCTTTACTTTCAGGGGAAATGTGGTCCCAGATCTCCCGCCCCCCCCCCCCCCAAACATAATAGCACCTGTAGGTGTCGTCTTAGACATGACAGGGACAACCTCTGACTGTGCACGTTGACTGTAACTGTTGTCCATATCACCCTGACATTAACTCAGCCTATCAGCATTGTTTATTAAGGTGGCCTGAACAAAACACAATAATGAATATCTCTGGCTTTTGAAAGAGAGCAAATTGACGAAGGCAACATTT
>WLWI01000953.1_pt1 | contig 25424 bp, 23 predicted proteins | sample 6701501 | NCBI WGS metagenome assembly WLWI01 (sample SAMN12718690, study PRJNA515312) | sponge metagenome | isolation source: marine sponge | host: Mycale hentscheli | place: New Zealand: South Island, Marlborough, Capsize Point | collected 2014-11-01 | reverse complement strand
CTCGACCTTGCCTGTCAGGCGTCCCATGATCAGGCACCTTCGATAAATGTACGAATTTCCCAATCAGTTACTGTCGACGCTAGTTCATCCAATTGCCATTGACGACCCGCCACATAACAATCGACGAAGGCATCCCCGAGAACTTCACGAGCCACTTTGGATTCTTTGAACCTGGTAATCGCAGAGGAAAATTCCAATGGAAAGGCGCGTTCCGGTGAATCTTCTACTGACCAGCCATCACCTTCAAATGCTGAATCAGGTTCAATCTTTTCCTCAATGCCCTTACGACCAGCGACCAACATACCCAAAAGAGCCAGGTGAGGATTGATATCCGCTCCGGGGAGTCGCGATTCGATTCTTGTTGCACCCGGGTTCACATTAACTGCCCGAAACGCAACCGTTTTGTTATTGATACCCCAGAGATTGGCGAGAGGCGTAAACAGGCCTGGCTGATAACGACGATAGGAATTCAGGTTTGGTGCATGTAACAGGAATAGCTCCGGTATGTATTGTTGCAGGCCACCTAGAAACCATCGCATGGTGTCAGACATAAGATCAGGTGCTTTTGCATCATGAAATGCCGGCTTACCATCGCTGTCTCTCAAAGAAAGGTTAATGTGTGAACCGCAACCCTGGCCCTCAGTGTTCCGTCGCGCCATGAAAGATGCCATAAGTCCATGACGCGCAGCTATAGCTTTCATGGTCCATTTGAACAGGCCTGCGTTATCAGCGATACGACTCGCTTCCGCCGGTCTTAAAGCGCCCTCCATAATTTGAGTGAATTCCGAATGTATGGTTTCGAGCGGCATGTCCATGGTCTGGCAGTTGTCAATAACCTCCCTGTACAGGGGGTTATCTACTACCTGATTCACAAAAGAATAAAACCATTCGAATCCTTCGCGAACTTTCAGATCGCCGGGCGTCTTATTAAGGATGGAATTCCGGGTTTCTTCGAACATGTACCATTCAAATTCGAAAGCCCCATAGGGCGTCAAACCAAGATTCGCGTAACGAGTAAGCTCCTCGCTGAGCAGAGCACGGGGACAATAGGCTCTGAATTCATCGATCAGTTCACCCACCAGAATCAATCCCATCTTGTCTCCATCCATCGGAAAATCACGATAAGAGTCGGCCATTAAACGCAATTCAGCATCACGAAACTGGTTGCCGGGATCAAGAAATAAACTGGTCTCCATCGGCGTTTCATTAGGCGTAACTCCCAGCACTCCCAGATTTAATGCCGTACTCTCGACCATGGCCTTTTCGAGTGACTCGGTGTTGAAGTACTTTGCGCGTAGTCGACCATTGTGATCGAAATAAGCAAAAGTGAAATTTGCAAGATCACGCTCTTCCGCAAGGGCCAGGACATGTTTGATATCCAGTTTTTTATTCTTCACTTGTTTCCCCTTCTATTGAATCTTCTCTTTAAGCCAGGCCCGCACTTCCGAGCGCCTTGTATTTATATCCAGTACATCACTTCCGATACCGAGAATCCAGGCAGCGGCGTGGTCATCGCGATTTTCTTCCAGACGCTTTGCCATAGCTGTATAGTTATCAACATCCTCATCATCACGTGCTAGACCATTTTCTTTCCATGCATCACGACGAAATGCTGACATAGCGCGAAAATGTTCAAGCCCGAAATCCGGATGGTACTGCACTCCCCAGAATTCACTCTGTTCAATAGTGAACGCAATCGCCTGTATCTGGGCGATGTCATTACCAGCCAACATTTCGGCACCTTCAGGTAATTCCGTAGCCATGTCAAAATGATCACAAAATGCATCAAAGGAGAGTTTGCGAAACTGAAACATGGCATGGTCCAAACCAGATTGTGTGAGTTTTATATTGCGCGCTACTGGTGATTCGAGACCGACCGGATTTTTAATGACTTTTCCTCCAGCAGCTACTACCCCAACCTGTAAGCCTCCACAGATACCGAAAATTGGAATTCCGGCATTGAAGGCAGACTGCATCAATTCGATTTGACGATTGACTTCAGGGATCGAATCCAAAACACTCAGTGGCGTCCCACTCCATAACATCCCATCAAACTTGGCGATGGCTTTGCTATCTGGAAGCGGCTGCGCGACATCCGCCGCGTAACAAATTTCACAATCCAGTGTCGAATCAAGATCATTTAACATAGCAACTTCCGTTTCACCGATGGGAGGTAAACCTTCTTTCTGCATAAGGGGTAATAATTCCGGCTGAAAGCAGTCGGCTACGAGAATACGTTTGCTAGTCATGTCCTACTGCACACGTGCCCGTTGTGAAAGGATATTATCCAGCACGGCATTGGGCGCAACATCGGGTTCCCCAATTAATTCGATAGACCTCGTTCGATTCATTAACTCATTGGCCACGATTCGTCCCTCCAGTCGCGCCAGCGGTGCGCCAAGACAAACGTGCGGCCCACCGGCAAAGGCCATGTGCCGATTGGGTTTACGCATGAGATCAAATTCATCCGGACGATCAAACAAATCGGGATCCCGATTCGCCATACATATCCAGCCGAAAACCGCATCCCCCGGCACCAGCTCGGCTCCAAGGAATTCAACTTCTTTACGTACACGTCGTGCAGTACCACGCAAGGAGGGTCGTAAACGCAAGGTCTCCTCAATGGCCTCGCGTGCCAATTCTGGTTGCTTGCGAAGCATTGCGGCCTGCTCTGGGTTCCAGACCATGCAGCGGACAAAATTGGTAATCAGATTGGTGGTAGTTTCGTTACCGGCCAGTAAAAGTAACATCGCAGTAGCTTCGATTTCCCCATCGCTTAGGCGATCACCCTCGATTTCCGCTTCCATTAATACTGAAACAATATCGCCTTCCTTTGGTTGCCGCCTCCGCTCTTTCAAATAATCTTCAAAATAGTCTGACAACTCCCCTACCACGCGCGTCGTCAGCGCATAACGTTCAGGCTCTTCTTCCCTGAGCCACAAATCACTCATGGAATTGTTAGCAATATCGGTGGTCCACTTACGAATCATAGGCCAGTCAGAAAGAGGCAAACCAAGTATCGCGGTAATCATACCTACGGTTATCTGCGCAGAGAAGTCTTCTACAAGATCGAATTCACCCATGTCCAGTATCGCCTGTACCCGTTCATTGACTACCTGTTCTGCCCTGGCTTCGAATTGACGGATGACACCTGGTAGGAAACCTTTGTTAGCCAGGTGGCGCAATCGTGAATGGCGTGGTGGATCAACTGCAATCAAGGTATCAAGTAATTTACCCAGGGCACGGTCCTTGGCTTCCTGCGGTACCTCGCTACCGAAGACTTCTGGCTCTTCAAAGATTGATCTGACATCTGTGGCAGAAAAAACCGAGTAGGTACGGGAGAGATTTTCATGACAAACAATCGGTGACTGTGCAGCCGCTTTGCGCAAGACAGGCATAGGGTCACGAATAAATTCGGCATCATGCAGAGGGTCAAAATCAATCTTTGGCGTTGTCATAGTATCTTTACTTAAAGTCCTGGTCGCATACCGCCACTGACTGGAATGGCAAGGCCGGTAATGAAACTGCTATTTGGTCCAGCAAGGTAGGCGATAGTATCGGCCACTTCTTCCGGCTTACCCATGCGTTTCATCGCCGCATCTTCACCCAGTTTTTCAATGGCCTCTTCTTTACTGATGTCGAGCAAATCGACGAGCATCTCTGCCTCGGCATCTCCCATATCTGTATGAATATTTCCGGGACACACAGCATTACAGCGAATACCGCTACCAGCAAATTCATCTGCAATAACTTTTGTAATACCAACAATTGCGTGCTTGGTCGCAGCATAGGCGCCATATCCTGCAATACCTGAGATGCCAAAGATCGAGGCATTATTAATAATGCTACCACCACTATTTTCCTGCATGACTGGTATGACTTCTCTCAACAAACGTACCACGCCGAGGATATTAATTTTATATGAGAGATCCCAGGCTTCATCATTCAATTCAAGAAACTCCCCAGCACCCGCTGCGGTGCCAGCATTGTTGACCAGGATGTCAAGGCGACCAAAGTCCTTAACAATGCCCGCTACAATTTGTTTAATCTGCTCGGCATCCATCAGATCCAGAGCCATCGCTTTGCCTCTACCAGCACTATTGTCAATTTCTGTTGCGAGCGCTTCCAGTGCGGCGAAATCCGAGCCCAGTTTCAGCGCACCTTCCATAGTTAATCGATCATCCGCACGACAAATATCACTGACGATCACGGTCGCGCCTTGCTCACCCAGCTTCAGGGCAGTCGCACGGCCCATTCCCCTTGGATTACCACAACCCGTAATCAGCGCAATCTTTCCTTCCAGTAAACTCATAAGCTATTCCCCTTTTAGCTCAACATTGCTTCAATCGTGTGCATGGCATAACCGGTATCTATTCCACCATCAATAGCAATAGACTGCCCCGTAATGTACTGACAATCCGAAGCCGCGAGGAAATGACAAAGAGCAGCAACTTCTTCAGGTTCACCTATTCTTCCCATGGGACAAAGTTTTTCGACAATGGCCACCTCGGGATGATCTTTTGGCAACATCTCTGACCAGATGGACCCCGGACAGATGGCATTCACGCGAATATTACGTGGCACCAATTCCATCGCAGCATTTTCGGTCAGGCTTTTTACCGCAGCCTTTGTTGCAGCGTATTGAGAGTAACCGGGTAGACCAATCAAGGCGGCAACAGAAGAGGTATTGATAATGGCGCCCCCATCGTTCATGTATCGCGGACCATAGCGCAGGCCGTTATAGACTGGTAACAGATTAATATCTATGACCCGTTGAAATTCTTTTGCTTCGGAATCATCTATCAGCGGACCGGTGTTTTCAATACCGGCATTGTTCATAACAATGTCCAGTTTTCCGATCTGTTTCTCGGCACTTTCGAAAGCGGATTCAAGCTCTTCTTCTTTCGACACATCGGCCTGAATAGCGATACCGCCAAATTCTGCTGCTAATGCTATCCCATCCCGACGCCCTACAATCACAACCCTGGCACCGGCATCAGCGAAACGCTTTGCAGTCGCCAAACCTATACCTGCGGTGCCACCGGTAATGAATGCACTTTTATCTTTCAATGAAAACATGATGTCCTCCTATATTTCAGGGTTTTAATTCCAGCACATATTTAGCAGTTTCCAGAAGTACATCATCCGGCAAATAGTTCTGCGGTGGCATTTCAGGAAAACCCGGCCAGTTTTTTACAGGCCTTTTGAGGTAGTTCACCAGTTCTTCGGGTTTGCCTGCATACTTCGCCTGCATGGCAACAATGGGAGGTCCGATAATGACACTTGCATAAGTATGACAACCGGTGCACACCGACAAATAGGTGATTCGACCTTTTTGCTCAAGTGTTAAGGCCGTGCTTTCAATTGGCTTTTCTAACTGGAAAGTACGGATATCTGCTGTAGTAGCTTCAGCTCCACATTCCGACCAACGCTCGGTTCCCGCTTCAACGATGGTATTGCGATCCTGTACACAGTTTTTCCTGCCTTTCCCAGTTGATAGTACATCCGGACCATGTTTGATTCCCGCAGCTTCCAGCATTGCAGCAATATCGTCCTTTGGCGCTACACCATTATTTACAAATACATTTCGTAATACCTGACCCTTATCCGGGCGAGGATCCATGGCTGGGTCCGGTGGTGCACTTGCGCTGAAGGATGCATGATCTGCGAAGACGATGCCTGCACTAACATTGTTCCTGATGATGTTACCTTCAAAACGGGCCTCATCAGCTGCAAATATAAACGCGCCAACACCAGAGGGAAGACCTGCCGCAATAGCGCCAGGAGGGGCAAAATTATCAAGATTGTTATCGACGATAAAGTTATTGCGTACAAGCGTATTTTTTGCAGTTTTTATGGGTAGGCCTGGCACAAGTGAGGCAACGAATCCAACGGCGTTGTCATGCATATAATTTCCTTCGATTAGAATGTTATGGGAATTTTCTGTTTCTATACCCATAACGCTGTCGAAGGTTTCGTTATAAAGGACATCGACGTTGTCACACATGCCTACGTAGATGGCTGCGTCTTCAACTTTGGAAAGAATATTGTGAGATACCAGGCCGTTCTTACCAAATTGGGGAAAGATGCCATAGACACTGGTGCCAACGACAATATTGTTGCGGATAATAAAATTGTTAGCACCCTGGGTCATGATGCCATTCGCTTTGTAATGCTTGATAAGGAAGTTCTCTATCACAACACCATGACCGGCGGCGAGAATGCCATCATTACGTGTGCCTTCTCCATCCAATAATGGTCGTTCACCTTTAACGATAACTCCTGAAAGCGTAATGTTTTCTTTATCAATATAGATAGTCTCTTTGTAGCTGCCAGGCATGACTTTGATCACATCTCCTGCCTTCGCCTTACGAACCGCGTTCTGAATCGATTCACCCTCATGTACAACATGCTCTGCAGCTGTTAAAACGAAGGAAATGCAAGACAAGCAAACAAGCATCAGTGATTTTTGTTTCATGATTAATTACCCTTATTAAAATTTTGTGCGGTCACTGCTCGCTCACTCGTCGTTACCGGCAAACCGGAGGGAAGCACATCTGGAATTTCAGGTTTGCTGCTCTCATCATTGAGGGACTGCAAGAAAGCTATCAATGCCATTTCTTCCTGTCTGCTCAATCGCGGATTAACCATATGCCAATGTAGCTGCAGGTCTTCAGACCTTACAGCATGCCCACGTTCATCATTGTAAAAACTGATAACCGCTTGCAGATCCTGAAGACCACCAGAGTGCATATAGGGCGAAGTGAGTTGTATGTTTCGTAGGGATGGCACTTTGAAGGCACCTCGATACTGGGCGTAGCCAACTATTTCTTCAGCGCCCGGGTCAAACTCCTTGCCTTCTAACTCAGGCGCTCCCGTAACTGCCAGTTGCTGATTAGTAAACAGAGGTGGTGTATGACATTGGGAACAACGCGTAACAAAAGAACGAAACACCGTATGGCCAATTTGTTCCTGCTCAGTCAAAGCGGATTGATCGCCATGGGCGTATCGATCATATCGACTATTGAGGGAGACCAGGCTGGACTGAAATGCCGCAAGCGCACGTGCCACTTCAGATACGGAAATTTTTTCGAGGCCGGGGAAGGCTTCCGCAAACATCCTCCGGTAGGCTTGAATATCTGTCAATGAGGAAATGCGCTTTTCTTCAGTGTTATTCATTTCATGCTCATTGAATAGTGGTCCCAGTGCCTGTTCTTCCAGGGTCTTTACTCGTCCATCCCAGAACAGACTTTTAAGAAAACCAACATTCCACAAACCCGGTGAAGAGCGTTCCAGCAAATGACCTTTCGCGCCTGTACTTTGTGCAAGCCCATCACTAAAACCTTTCTCTGGCTGATGACAACTTGCACATGAATGAGTCCCATCTCCAGAAAGTATGGGATCAAAAAAGAGATAGCGACCGAGATCGATCTGCTCTGGATTATAACCACCCTGGTGTTCCGGCAGACGAGTCCTCAAGCCACCAAAACCGGGAGGAGAATTGTAAAACTCATAAAGAGAACGTAATTCGCAGTTACCATTTGAGAGTTTTTCAAAACTGGAAGGACACTGACTGGAAAGTGAAAAAATATCAGCAGAATAGGAGGGATTCATGGACAGCGTAAGAAGTAACAAGACAATCGTACCTATCTGGCGACTTCTTATTAAAACTAATATAAACATTCTTCTATCTACTGTTCAACAAGCGGATGTTCGCCACCATGACCACCAACGGCAATGCTCACTCTAGTCATCAATTCCGGGCTACTAGCCAAAATTACCTCTCGTTTTTCTTTCAAGTTATCAGAGAGTTCGGTTTCACCAATACGCGAAGACAAACCAATGGCAAGACGAAGCATGTCTGTACTCATCTGTAACTGACTGTTATCCGGTTGGACAGCAAGCATACGACTCATGGTCTCAGCAGCCTTTTTTTCCTCCAGTTCCTGTTCATATACCTCGGCGAGGTAGTAAAGGGCCTGCATATTTTGCGGATTGATTTCCACGGACTGTTCAAACAATTTAATAGCGGCATCGAAATCCCCGCCCAGTATGGAAGGCAACTCAAATAACATACGTCCCAGTCTTACCTGTGCCAGACCCTGTAACGCGCCGGGTTCCTTTGTAATAGCCTGTTGCAACAACTCAGTATCATATGAACCCGTGGACTCCCTGGCGGACAAGGCCTTGTGAATAATCATGCGGGTGTCGTCCTTGCTTTTTTCATAAGCCGCATCAGCCAGGATGCGGTAATTGCTACCAATCTTAATAATGCGTTCAGTATTGAGCTTATCCACCCCCATCAAATCTAGAGTCTGAATGACTCTCAGGTAAAATAGCGCATCTTCCAGAGCTATCATCGCTTCATTTTGCAAGTCCATTTCTTCAGCATTGCCCAGGGCAAGATTCGTATAGAGCATCGCCGCGCAGTTCAAACTACTGGGAGCGTACTTTCGACTAGCAAGATCCCGAGCACGTGCTGTTTGTTCCGAAATATTGCCTTCTTGATCACAATCAGGATCAGTAGGGAGAAGCGAGGCAGATATTGTTCGGCCATTTACCTTTTCTTCTTTCAATGCATTTTCTGCGATTTTAATCTCACCTGCAGTAAGGACTGTTTCCGAGTTTTCTTCGTTTGAGCAGGCAGCCATTAACAGGGAAATTACGCAGCAAAATATAATGGATGGGTTTAGTAAGGACGAGTTTTGTGAATTCATTGGCTTCCCCAGTTCATGCCTTGTTGTAGTCACTAGCATTCCACATAATATAAATTAATACTCGATGTATGTCGAGTATTATGATAAATTTTACAAAATTACCTATATAAAGCTGCTTAATAACTATATAAAATCGAGTTTAATTCATTTATGAGCCACAAAAAACAAACTCTATAATATGGGTGCAAAGCTAAATAAACGTCGTAATACCTATACTCATGAGCGTGGCGATATCCGTCGGCAGGAATTACTCGACGCTGCTATTCAACTTCTCGCCAAACAGGATATTGACCAGGTTTCATTTGTGGATATTACAAGGCAGGCTGGCGTGCCTACAGCATCCGCCTATCACTTCTATCGGAACAAAAATGATCTACTTGCTGCGCTTGTTAACTATTACCACCAGGAAGTGAATGATTTTGTTCTCTCAGTAAGTAACCTCGATACCGTAAATGATTGGGCAGATATCATTGATCGAATTATTGATAACGCGGTGAGATATTTTGAAACCCACGAAGTCGCCCGCAAATTATTCTATAGTGGTAAAGCGCCGCCACAGATAAAAATGTTGGATCGAACAGGTGACAAGGAAATCGGTATTAATGTTGAACATGTTCTGGGCCGGCATTTTAAACTTCCGGAAATACCGAATAAGGACAGAGTCTTTTATATTCTGATCGAGTTGATTGATACTATTTTCACCTTATCAGTTACAGAAAGTGGTGAAATTACTGAGCCCTGGATCGAAGAAACCCGACGCGCAACGAAAGCCTATTTGAAAACTTACCTACCCGATATTCTTACACGAATATAGAAACCGAAAGAACCCGTATTAATTAAATCTGACCATCAAACTTATCAGAAGATACAATTTAGATCCTTCCAGCTCTATTTTTATCTTGCCCAGGGTTAAACAAAGTAAAATTACGACAGTATCTGTTCGAACGATGAAGCCACCTTGAACGACTCTGTAGGCATTAGCTCATCAGCAACTGAATGCTTTAAATCGATGGTCTGACCACTGACAAGCACTTCTTCTATTGTTCATTTACTCAATTACATTTGCTAGATGCTAGCTTGATACGAACCGTGAAACATCTGCAGAGTTAACGCTGGGATGGATGTATCTATTTGATTATTAAACTTTATTCATCTGCTCCTTGATTAAATTCTGAGTTACTCAAAAATAATTGTAATTTAGACTTGCTAAAGAAAAATTAGTGACTATAATACTTAGTTATCCAACTAACTATAGACATACAAATGCCTAGAACGAGTGACAAAAGGGAACGCCTGATAGAAGCAGCAGATGCGTTGATACACAGGCAAGGGTTCCACAAGACGACACTGGCTGATATAGCCGAGGAGTCTGATGTCCCACTGGGTAATGTCTATTATTATTTTAAAACCAAGGAAGATATTTGTGATGCGGTGATTGAGGAAAGGAAGAAAGAATTAACAACGACGCTGGATGGTTGTTGTAAGAGTAAAGGACCAAAGAAGGCCTTGCTAAGATTGTTGAAATCAATGATCGATGCAAGTGAAGAGATAGCACAGACAGGATGTCCCCACGGAAGATTATGTACAGAGCTGAGTAATGAGATTATTGGTTTAACGAACTCAGCTGATGATTGTTTAAAAGTTTTGCTGGAATGGTCGAGAGATCAATTCAAAGCCCTGGGATACAAGAATGCGAAGGACATGAGCTTTGAATTTATTTCACGTATACAGGGAATAGTACTGGTGGGAAATACCCTCCACGATGAGAAGCAGATTTTGACCCAACTCAAATCTTTAAGTGACTGGGTTGAGACACTCGAAAAAGTAAGCAAGGAAGATAAGGCAGCAGCATAGAAGGACTTAAAAAAATTTAACTGGAGTTTAGTTAGGTAACTGACATGAATAATTATAGAGCAGCAAACCGGAGAATTAGTGCAATACAGACACAGATGTCTGTGATGCAAGGTATCTGTCGCAAATTCAGCTAAAAAAAATTTGCAAAAGTAGTTAGTTAGTAAACTTACAAAGTAACAGGAGAAAGAAAATGAAAAACGTAAACAAAAATACAAATTTAATACTCGCATTGATCTCGGCAGCAGTACTTGCCATCAGTGTGCCTGCAAAAGCAGAAGAGAATGGATTCACACTGGAAGATTCAATTCGTACTCAAATTTTTATGGAGCTGAAATCCAATGTTAAGAGTATGTATCAGAACGATCAATTACTTGTACCGAGTGTCGACACCTCGATTGCCTCAAGTGTTGCGAGTAACAATGCTAACAGTGGTTTTGTATTACCAGCCAGTATTAATAACGGTACTGACACTAAAGACAAAGCTGTTGAAAACATTAACTAGCATGTAGTTGTAGCAAAGGTGGTTTTGCATAGGGCAGAGCCACCCTCGACGTATAAATTTGACATCCCCCACTTTGCCGTCGCACCCCCCGCGACGGCTTTTTTTTGCCTTCTGTTTCTGTGTTAGAAATTGGAAAAAATAATAAGTTACTTCTGTAATTTTTTGTCCAGCAATAAATTCAGCGTATAGCGCACTCCAAATCCGGTTGTATCCGTCGGGATATGTCCGAGTCCACCTTTATGATTACTGCTGGCCAGATCAACGTGGACCCAGGGCGTATCATTTTTTACAAAACGCTGTAAGAAACGTGCGGCGAGAATATGATCGGCATCACCTTCCAGTCCGCATTGTTTAACATCAGCCACATCACTCTCGAGACCTTTATCGAAATCTTCATCCAGGGGGAAAGGCCAGACGCGTTCACCACTGTCCTTACCTGCTTGTATTAGCGTAGGGTGAAACTGTTCGCGATTTGTAAAGACGCCACTATATGATGAGCCAATTGAATAGACACAGGCACCAGTGAGCGTTGCATAATCGATAATCAGGTCTGGCTTTTGTTGTGAGGCCATTGCCAGGGTGTCTGCCAGTACCATTCTTCCCTCTGCATCAGTGTGCACGATTTCTATTGTTGTACCATCAGATGCAGTAATAATGTCGTTAGGTTTATAGGCTTTCGGTCCTATATGATTTATCGCCAAAGCCAACCAGCATTCCACTGGAAATTTGACCTGTAATTGACTAAGTGCAAGAAAAGTACCCAGAGCCACCGCACTACCCTGCATGTCTTCGTGCATACCAAACATGTATTTGGCTGGCTTTAGATTGACGCCACCCGTGTCGTAACATATTCCTTTACCTACCAGTATTACCTTGTCCTTTGCTTTTGAAGAAACGGGTGTATAACGCAAACGAACGATTCCGGCATCTTTTTCAGTACTGCCCTGCACTACGGCAAGAAAGGCACCTGCTTTCTTTTTCTGTAATGCTTTTTGATCATAAAAGTCCATTTTCCACTTGTGCTTTTTGACAAGCTTGCTTATGCGTCCTTTATAATTTGCCGGTGTTAATTCGTTCGGTGGCAGAATACTTAAATAACGTGCCAGAGCATTACCTTCCGCTTCTGCAAATGTTCGTTTAAAGCCATGCTTAAGCTTTAGTCCAAACAATTGAATTTGTGATAATGATGTTTGCTTTGACTTGCTACTTTTATAATTAGGCATTTCCGCATTCGCTGCGCAGCAAGCGGCAATAACTGCTTCGGCTACCTGTTCTGCCACATCAGTTTTAAAACCGTGCACAACAATGCCAATACGTCGCGCCTTCTGTTTACTTTGTATAGCAACCAGTTTTCGCGCCAGGGTCAATAAAGTAAATGGCGTGAGTTTATTTCCAACGCAGGCGTAAGCGACGTGGCTACTGAGTGTATTGGGTAAATCAATCTCCAGTGGCTCTGTATCGACCTTACCCCGACTCAGGAGCTTGCGCCGCTTTATCATTAGTTCAGCATCTTGAACCTTTTTCAATTCCACGTCTGTCGGGAATAACATGATCCAATGCTGAACTGTATTTATTTGTTTAGAGGATGGTAATCCTTCTTTCTGCGAAAAACTGAATTCTGAATTTGTCATTAACTTATAGGTTTTTGTTTTATTTAATGATCCCTAATATCTGTTAGAATTCACCTTAAGACAAGGTATAACTCGCAAAAAGAATCAGTGGACATAAAATTAATTGATTCAAGCATAAAGTATCTTAACGTATGGATACTCTTTTGTAATCTCATCGACGGTGGAACAGATGACCAGCCAAACGAATGATAATGACGCACAGGAAACCCAGGAATGGATTGAAGCCCTGGATTCAGTTATGGAACAGGAAGGGGTTGAGCGTGCTCACTATCTTCTGGAAAAATTAATTGCGCGTGCTCGTGGTGCCGGCGCGTATTTACCTTACTCAGCCAACACAGCTTATCTGAACACAATCCCACCCTCCAAAGAAGAACGCTCACCCGGTGATGCGGGTATGGAATGGCGTATTCGTTCACTGGTTAGGTGGAATGCACTGGCAATGGTGGTAAAGGCTAACCGCATCAGTACCGAGCTCGGTGGTCATATTTCAAGTTTTGCATCCTCCGCCACTCTATATGATGTCGGTTTCAATCATTTTTTTCGCGCGGCAACAGAAGACCATGGCGGCGATCTTGTTTTCATCCAGGGTCACTCCGCTCCCGGTATCTATGCACGCGCATTTTTGTATGGTCTCCTGAGCGAAGACCAAATGAGTAAATTCCGACAGGAAGTAGATGGCGGTGGTCTCTCTTCTTATCCGCACCCCTGGCTAATGCCAGACTTCTGGCAATTCCCGACTGTCTCTATGGGTCTCGGACCTTTAATGGCGATTTATCAAGCGCGTTTCATGCGCTACCTGGAGCATAGAGAAATGGTCAAGACCAGTGACAGAAAGATCTGGGCCTTTATGGGTGATGGTGAAATGGATGAGCCGGAATCTCTTGGCGCTATTGGAATGGCGGCACGGGAGAAACTCGACAACCTGATTTTTGTAGTCAACTGCAACTTACAACGTCTGGATGGACCCGTCAGGGGCAATGGCAAGATCATCCAGGAACTGGAAGCCGATTTTCGTGGCGCCGGATGGAATGTTATCAAAGTTGTATGGGGTTCTTATTGGGATCCTTAATTGCCCGCGATACCCACGGTCTCCTGTATAAACGTATGGAAGAAGCGGTAGATGGAGAATACCAGGCCTACAAAGCCAAAGATGGTGCATATGTACGCGAGCACTTTTTTGGTAAATACCCAGAACTGAAGGCGATGGTTGCGAATATGTCCGATGATGATATATGGCGTTTAAATCGTGGCGGACATGACCCTCATAAAGTTTATGCCGCCTACGCCGAAGCGGTTAAACATACAGGGCAACCCACCGTTATTCTTGCAAAAACGGTAAAAGGTTACGGCATGGGGGAAGCCGGTGAAGGACAGAATATAAGTCACCAACAAAAGAAGATGGGAGAGGAGGCCTTATTGGCTTTTCGTGATCGCTTTAATATTCCTGTTAGTGATGAGCAGGTTGCTGAAGCTGCTTTGTATAAACCTGCCGATGACAGTCCTGAATTGCAATATATGCATAAACGTCGTGAAGAGCTTGGTGGATTTTTACTCTCCAAGTGGCCCAAAGCGCCAACGCCTAAAGTGCCTGGCATCAAGATCCATGAAAAACTGCTGAAAGGTACAGAAGGAAGGGAAATCTCCACAACGATGGCCTTTGTTCGGATCCTCAATGCACTAATTAAAGATAAGTCTTTTGGAAAGTATGTTGTACCCATTGTGCCTGATGAAGCACGCACTTTCGGTATGGAAGGTATGTTCCGTCAATTGGGGATCTACTCTTCCGTTGGTCAACTATATGAACCGATGGATAGTGATCAGGTCATGTATTACCGCGAAGATATCAAGGGCCAGATCCTCGAAGAAGGAATCAATGAAGCGGGGGCTTTTTCATCCTGGATCGCCGCTGCAACTGCCTACAAATACCACGGTGTACAAATGATTCCGTTTTATATTTATTACTCGATGTTTGGTTTCCAGCGTATCGGTGATCTGGCGTGGGCTGCTGGCGATCTACGTTCACGTGGTTTCCTGTTGGGCGGCACTGCCGGTAGAACGACTCTCGCCGGCGAAGGTCTGCAACATCAGGATGGACATAGCCATTTAAACGCATCAACAATTCCTAACTGCATTTCTTATGATCCGACCTATGCCTATGAATTGGCAGTGATCATTCATGATGGTTTAAAACGCATGTACGAGGATCAGGAAGATATATATTATTATCTTTCTGTGATGAATGAAAACTATGAACAACCGTCTATGCCTAAAGGTGTTGAAGAAGGCATTCTGAAGGGTATGTATTTACTGCAGAAAGGCGGTAAAAAGAAATTGAAAGTACAGTTATTAGGATCTGGCACGATACTGCGTGAGATTATTGCAGGCGCGGAATTGTTGAAAGATGATTTTGGCGTTGACGCTGATATCTGGAGTGTCACCAGTTTTAATGAATTACGACGCGAAGGTCTCGATGTCGATCGCTGGAATTTGTTGCACCCGGACGAAAAACCGAGAGAGAGCTATGTGACGAAATGCATGAAGGGTCAGAAAGGCCCGGTAATTACTGCCACGGATTACATGAAGATTTATGCAGATCAAATTCGAAGTTTTATTCCTTCTCGTTTTGAGGTATTGGGCACAGATGGCTACGGTCGTAGTGATACTCGTAAGAAACTACGTGAATTTTTTGAAGTCAATCGTTACTACGTTTGTATCGCTGCACTTAAGGCTCTTGCAGATGAAGGTCAGATTTCCGTAGATAAGGTTAATGAAGCCATCAAGAAGTATGACATCGACCCCGATAAACCCAACCCGGTTACTGTATAAATGAGTACGGAAAGAGAAATACTGCTTCCTGATATCGGTGATTTCGATAGCGTCGAAGTTATTGATATAGCCGTTAAAGCTGGCGATCGAGTCGACGTGGAAGATACCCTGGTGACGCTGGAAAGTGACAAGGCAACTATGGATATTCCCAGTCCTGCTGCCGGAGTGGTAAAGGAGTTGAAAATTAGTGTTGGTGATCAGGTTGCAAAAGAAGCTCTGATACTAATTTTAACTGAGTCTGGCGATGAGCAAGCTCCGCCTGACACACCCAAGCCAGCTTCTGACGAGAATCCCGTCCCGGAGGCATCAGCTAACTCATCGGCAGCAAATCAAATTAAGGAGATTGTAGTTCCTGATATTGGTGATTTTGACAGTGTAGAAGTCATCGATGTCGCTGTGAAGGTCGGTGATGTTGTAGAAGTGGAATCCACCCTGATTACCGTAGAAAGCGACAAAGCCACCATGGACATCCCGTCTCCGGATGCAAGTAAGGTCACTGATGTGAAAGTCAGCAATGGCGATAAAGTTGCCCAGGGAAAACTGATTGTATTACTTGAAGTCGCGACCGCTGAGAATGTGCCTGCACCTTCAGAGCCGGCTCCCGCAAAAATAGACAAGATCGAAGAAAAGAAAGCCACAGTAGATAGTCCTCCGGCGGAACCAAGACAGGCCCCTGCTACACCGACAAGCTCAGAAACAGTCGGTTCGAGTAAGTCAGCCAAGGCACATGCCAGTCCTGCCATTAGAAAATTCGCACGCGAACTTGGTGTTGACTTAGGCCTGGTACGCGGCAGTGGTAACAAAGGCCGTATATTAAAAGAGGATGTTAAGTCTTTCACTAAGGCGGTCATGTCCAGTGACCGCGTGTTCGAGAAATCCGGTGGATTCTCTCTGCCAGAAATACCACCCGTGGATTTCTCCAAGTTCGGCCCCATTGAAACGAAACCCTTAGCACGTTTAAAACGATTAGGCGGACAAAACTTACACCGCAGTTGGCTCAACGTACCGCATGTTACGCAATTTGATGAAGCCGATATTTCCGAACTGGAGTCTTTTCGTAAATCCAAGTCAGAGGCGGCGGCCAAAGAAGGCGTCAAGCTAACTCCCTTGACGTTTTTTATTAAAGCCGTTGTTGTAGCACTGAAAAAATTTCCTGAATTCAATTCCTCACTCAGTCCAGACACAGAAAACCTGATCCTTAAGAACTACTTCCACATTGGTATTGCAGTAAATACGGAACAGGGCCTGATGGTGCCTGTGGTCAGGGATGCAGATCAAAAGGGCATTTATGATTTAGCCCGAGAACTGGCAGAGCTGGCGCAAAAGGCTCGTGATAAGAAGCTATCACCTTCTGAGATGCAGGGAGGATGTTTTACCATTTCCAGTCTTGGACATATTGGTGGTACTGGTTTTACACCCATCGTCAACACACCAGAAGTTGCCATTCTCGGAATTTCTCGCTCTACAATGAAACCGGTATATCAAAATGGTGAATTTGTCCCGCGTTTAATACTTCCCTTTTCATTGTCCTATGATCACCGTGTTATTGATGGTGTGGCAGCAGCTGAATTCACTCGCTATCTTGGCACCGTACTAAGCGACATCAGACATATACTTTTATAATTAATCGGGGACAGACCACGGTTTTCGAAAACCGTGGTCTGTCCCCGATTAAGAAGCTGATATGAATCAAAAACCACCAGCTGCTATTGAAGCTCGCTTTTCCATCAATATTGTTGAAAATTTCGCGTCCGAATTATTGCTGCTTAAACGTAGTACTAATACAAAATTCGGGCCGGGCCTATGGGGCTTTCCTGCCGGGCACATTGACCCCGGTGAGACGGCTGATGAGTGTGCCTTAAGAGAACTAAATGAAGAGATAGGATCCGTTTTTGAGATCGAAAGTTTGGCACAAAAGGGCCCGGTAAGAGACAGCTATTATGGCGGTGTTTATGAGATCTATTTATTTCACCGTCGTTGGCTTAGTGGTGAAGTAATTCTTAATAATGAACACACGGCTTACGCCTGGGTGGGTCGTGAAGAATATAAACGCTATCCCGTGATGAATGGCATTGATGAAGATATTCGATACTTCAACATTTGGCCATTAGAATTTTTAAATGCAGACAAGTTACCCTGAAATTAGCTTGTCGATTTTTTAGTCAGCCTTGATACACATAGACCGCATTTATTTGACTTGCTTTGTCAGCATTAAAAATATGTGAGCTAAGTTCAACTTCCCCACCATGATTATCGACATATTTCTCAAGGCTTTCGTTAGCCGTCTTTTCTTCGGTGGCTTCCAGCTCTTCTATATTTACAGCTCCATCTTCAGACGATCAGGGGATATAATCACAATTAACGGTATATACTATACGATAGAGCACTCAAATATTCGGCGTGAATATTATTAAATATTTATAAATAATAGATATGTCTGTTCAACTCAACTTCGAGACCTTTGGTTCGGGAAAACCAATCCTTATAATGCATGGCCTGTTCGGTTCTGCACGCAACTGGCGCAGTATTGCCAAACAATTAGCCGATAAATATCAGGTTTTTGTTGTAGATTTACGTAATCATGGCGAGTCTGACCATGCAGATTCAATGTACTACATGGAAATGGTTGAGGACATTAAGCAACTCCTCCACAACCAGCATCTGGATCAAATTTCTCTGATTGGCCATAGCATGGGAGGAAAAACTGCTATGGCCTTTGCCCTCAATTACCAGGAAATTGTCGATAAATTGATCATTCTTGATATTGCTCCGGTTCAGTATCGAAATGATTTTGATCAAATCATCGATCCTTTATTGGCCCTGGACCTAAGTACAGTTAGCAGCAGAAATCAGGCGAATGAACTCTTAAAAACAAGCATTACGGATGGTGGTATGAGATTGTTCCTGTTGCAAAACCTGATTCATAATTCAGATGGCTTTCAGTGGAGAATTAACCTGCCGGCAATAAAGGGCGCTTTAGCTGATATCGGTGCTTTCCCGACATTTACGAAAAGTACTCAATGCAGTGACCCCACTCTATTTCTCGGTGGTGACAGGTCTGATTATATATTGCCTGAGTTTCATGATGAGATAAGATCATTCTTCCCCGCTGCACAGATTTCAACCATCATAGATGCCGATCACTGGTTACATGCCGATCAACCGCAGAAGGTATTCGAAGAGCTCAGTAATTTTTTGGCCAAATAAGACCATATTCCCGGACAGTATTACTTCACGACATTGGTGTGTGCAGTTACAATGTGCGCCTTTTCATTAGCTCGGATAAAAAAGCATGGCAGCGACACAAATAAAGAAAGTAGTTCTCGCCTATTCTGGCGGCCTTGATACCTCGGTTATTCTCAAGTGGCTTCAGGATCAATACCAGTGCGAAGTGGTGACATTCACTGCGGATCTAGGTCAGGGTGAAGAAGTCGAACCAGCAAGAGCCAAGGCTGAGAAGCTGGGCGTAAAAGAAATTTATATTGAAGATTTGACGGAAGAGTATGTTCGCGACTTTGTTTTCCCTATGTTCCGGGCAAATACCATTTACGAAGGCGAATACCTTTTAGGAACATCTATTGCACGACCTCTTATAGCCAAACGTCTAATTGAAATTGCCAGAGAGACAGGGGCGGATGCTGTCGCTCACGGCGCGACAGGGAAAGGTAATGATCAAGTTCGTTTTGAACTTGGTGCATACGCCTTAAATCCCGAGATAAAAATAATTGCGCCCTGGCGGGAGTGGGATTTGAACTCGAGAGAGAAATTGTTGGCATACGCCGCTCAGCATGGAATTCAAATTGAAGCAAAAAAAGGCGGTGGCTCACCTTACTCCCTGGATGCAAACTTATTACACATATCTTATGAAGGCGGCGAGCTGGAAGATCCCTGGTGCGCTCCAAATGAAAATATGTGGTTATGGTCAGTTTCCCCTGAGCGGGCTCCCGATGAAGCAGAAAGTATTGAAATTTGTTTCGAACGAGGCGATCCCGTTTCCATCAACGGTGAAAAAATGTCAGCAGGCGTATTATTGAAAACCTTGAACGAACTTGGTGGTAAACATGGTATCGGCCGAGCTGACATCGTTGAAAATCGTTATGTAGGTATGAAGGCAAGAGGATGTTACGAAACGCCTGGAGGTAGCATCTTACTTAGAGCCCATCGTGGCATGGAGTCTTTGACTCTGGATAGAGAAATGGCACATTTAAAAGATGATTTAATGCCGCGCTACGCAACGCTTATATATAATGGCTACTGGTGGAGTCCTGAGCGTAAAGCATTACAAAGTCTGATAGATGAAACACAGTCACGAGTGAACGGGACGGTCCGATTGAAATTGTATAAAGGTAATGTCATTGTTAATGGTAGAAAATCCGACAGCGACAGTCTATACGATGAATCTATTGCTACTTTTGAAGAGGATGATGGCGCTTACGATCAAAAGGACGCGGAAGGTTTTATCAAACTCAACGCCTTACGTTTGAAAGTACAAAACCGACGCAGCTAGATAAACTTCTCGATACTGAGTGGAGTTGCTTATGTTGAGTTCAAATTCAGTTTTCTAACAAGAAAACTCATACTGCCTGTTTGAACGAACAGTGTGAAAATAACTACCCCATAGGCTATGGATTGAAGCGTAAACCAGGTTTCTACTGAGAACGGTAAAGATAAAGCCAGGGCCATGGTAACAGTTCCTCTTACGCCGCCCCAATGTAGTACCGCTAAATGTTTCATTGGTATATTTTTTGATCCCACAATGAAACAAAATAGTGGCAACAAGAACACCACAATAAAAGCTCTGGCAACCAGTACCGCTACAATACCCAGGATCATTGCCAACCATTGTTCAGTGAACATGATGATCGTAATACTAAGACCAGCCAGCAAATAGATAAGTTTGTTTACTAATTGTGCGGTAAATTGCCAGAGGCTATCTGTAAACCCAACTTTCTCGAATTCCTTATCGATCTCTGGTAGTTTATTAATGATCAAACCTGCTGTTAATATCGCCATAACACCAGAAAAATCCAGGACATCGCCGGCGATTATATAGGCGCTATAAGCTGCAAGCAGAGTCACCAATGCGTAGACATGCTCACCCTTGATGAATTTTAATAGTAAGTAAGCCACGACACTGATCACTATACCAACTAGAACACCGCCACTGAAAACGCTCGCAAAAGCCATACCCATAGCCTGCCAGCCGTCATCGCCTGTCGTGTTCAAAGTCATGGATATCAATAAGGTGAAAAGTACAACAGCGGTAGCATCATTAAAAAGGCTTTCACTTTCCAGTAAGGTGCTCAGCCGTTGTGGTGCACGAGTCTGTTTTAGCACACTCACGACTGATGAAGGATCGGTTGCCGACAATAAGGCTCCTGCCAATAAGGCTGTCTGCCAGGGAAACACGTTAGGATAACCAATACCATAATAGAGAATTGTAGCTGTTACGACGACAGCAACCAGCTTAAGTGGTAAGGCCAGAAAAACTATTGGGATGATATCTTCGTAAATGGCTCGAAGATCAAGTTTCAGAGCGGCCTGGAAAATAATTACTGGCAGAAAAATATGCAAAATAATTGTCTGGAAATTACCCCAACGTATGCCGGTATCGATCGAGAACAGGCCAATCGCCAACTCGGAACCGAAAAAACCAAGCAGAATTAATACAATGCTAAAAGGTATGCGTATTCTTTCTGCAAGTGGTTCCAGTATCACAGCGATCAATAACAAGCCCATAAAAAACAAGACGGCGTTTGAACTCAACATGTCGCTACTTTAACCGAATAATGACAAGAAATTTTACTTGCGGTACTTTAACAAAAACGTTGTTAAAAAAATAAACCTTATTGATCTCTAAATTTTTTCGCAATCCAGTAATCAAGACTGACAATTCTGCCACCACCCAAAAAGAATAGCGCCAATAGCAAAACAAAATAGGTAGCCGCCCATTCAATACCATTATTGGAGACAATAAAACTACCGTGCTCACTTAGCCAGCTATAGTTGCCATGTTCTTCCAGAATGCCTTTTGCGCGTGAAAGTCTTTCCAAAGCTTCTCCAGCATTCTCAGATGCAAACGGACTCTTCAAATCATGGACTGCTTGCCAGCCGTTATGCCAGTGCACTGTTGCCATGGCGACAAGCATTGTTACCATCAGAGGTATTGATATCCAACGAGTACCCAGACCCAGTGCCAGGCAAATCGCGCCGAAATATTCCGCACCCCAGGCCATATAAGCATTCAAAGCGGGGAAAGGTAAACCTAGTCCCCAGTCAGAGTTTCCGAACCACTCAATAATAGAATCCAGAGAGCTGTCCTTGTCGAAGGGATTCCACTTGTTATTGGCAGTCAACCAGAATACGGGAACAAGATATGCCCGCAATAGTAAGGGCCCAAGCATATCTACGGAATTACGAATTTTATCAAGGATACTCTGACCTTTATTAGCCAGTTCAATTATTGCTTTCATGACATTCTCCCCTTCTCCATTACTACTCTGGTTTATCCACTAAGAGACAGCATTATTGTTATTCGCTTTCTTCGACCATGAACCGGCTGCAGAGTTTCAACGACGCACGGGTGTAAGCAGGGCTTTAGAGTTTTACCTCTTTATCAGGATGCAATTCATTCAGGGCAACAGACAGACCATTATTGGTAACGACTCTGGCATGATAACGACGCAGCTGTCGCGGCCTTTTAACGCCACATGAATAAGCCAGCGTACCCACTTCTTTTCGCATATTTTTGGCGTAATGCATCACTCGAAGCGCCTTATCTTCCGGTACCAGGCCTCGTTGCAACTTTTTATCATGAGTGGTGATACCGGTTGGACAGGTGTTTTTATTGCATTGCAAAGCCTGAATACAGCCCAGAGCAAACATGAAACCACGAGCGGATGTGACAAAATCAACGCCAACGCATAAGGCCCAGGCTACGTCTGTAGGCGTAATCAGTTTGCCTGATGCAATCACTTTTATACGATCACGTAAGCCATATTCATTTAGTTTGTCGATCACCATTGGCAAGCTTTCTCTCAATGGCAAGCCCATATCGTCCATCAAAGGCATAGGTGCCGCGCCAGTTCCACCATCAGCACTATCGACGGTGATAAAGTCGGGCGCAGATTCGATGCCGATTTCATTGATTTCCTGAAACAGGTTATCAAGCCAGCCGTAAGCACCAATCACTGCTTTAAACCCGACGGGTTTACCAGTCACTTTCCGAATACGCTCAATCGTATTGAGAAGGTCTTCATTACTGTCAATATCCGGGTGACGGTTTGGACTGATAGAGTCTTGACCGAATTCAATGCCCCTTATACGAGCGATTTCCTCGGTTACCTTACCTCCGGGCAGTATTCCACCCTTACCGGGTTTCGCCCCCTGGCTAAGTTTAAGTTCAAACATCTTCACCTGTTCATGGGCCGCAATCTCTCTCAACTTCTCATCATCAAGATTGCCTTCTTTGTCACGTACGCCGTATTTGGCGGTGCCAATTTGATAAACGATATCTGCCCCACCTTCAAGGTGATAGGGCGACAGGCCACCTTCTCCGGTGTTCATCCAGGAGCCGGCCATTCTTGCGCCGTTGGATAGCGCGAGTACAGCGGGTTTTGAAATAGCACCGAAACTCATTCCTGATATATTAAAGAATGAAGATTGGCTATAAGGCTTTTCGCAATATTGTCCGATTGTCACCGCAATTGGTTCGACGGCATCCTTACCGAGGGTAGGAAAAGGACAATTGACAAATAATACTGTACCAGCAGGACGAAGATCACGACTGGAACCGAATGCGACTGTATTATCGAGATTCTTTGCTGCTCGATACGCCCAGGAGCGTTGTGCTCGGTTAAAAGGTAACTCTTCTCGATCCATTGCAAAAAAATACTGGCGGAAGAATTCGCCAAGGTGTTCAAACAGGTATCGAAAATGCCCGACAACTGGGTAATTGCGGCGAATAGCCTGTTTGGTTTGAGTTACATCGAGAATAAATACGATGATCACTACAAGAAAGGTTAAACCAACGAGAAAAATAAACAACGCTGTCATTACTTCCAGAGAAGTTAATAGAAAACTCTGCACTTGTTCGGTATTCATAAAATGTTCCCCATGTAAAATGCTCAATAGAACCGTCAGGATTCTACAAACCTGTTTTTATTCTCAGTTAACAATGAAACACAATTCTCGCATTTAGGCGACAGGAGTATTGCAGGTAGCTACTGCTTATACTATTTGAGTACCCAGAATTATATCTTTATCGCGCATAGAGTTTAGAATTTCGAGACCACCATCAATCACGACTTGTGGTTGTGGATGTTGAAGTTCCCGGGCTATTTCTTCCAGCATTTGTAATCCGCTAGTTACTTTTCCAACCTGCAAAGATTCGATTAATTTGGCGGATACCGGGTTCATTTCCAGAAAACCCACTTCATCAGCGCGATCACGGTAAACAACCAGGTAAGTCGCTTGGGCAGGTGCTTCTTCTGGAAGAAAGTCCGGGGCAATTTTATGGACTGGATATTGATAAGCAAATGGCCATGCCAGTGGACTCAATACGGGAATTTCATTCAATAAGTCCCCTTCCGCGTTTATGCCTTCCATTTCGATGTCCCGCGTGTCAATGGATATCGCAAGTTCCAACCATTCATAATGGGCCAGTTCCCTGGTAAATGGAAAGTCGTCATTACACTCCTCCCTTTCATTGTCCAGGTACTGTAAGAACTCCTGTGACATCTTTGGGAATAAGGGTGTACGAGCTTGATGTTTCTTGAAGTAATCTCGCATCAGTGCATGCCAATGCTCATCAGATGTTATTTTTCGTAAAACCGGGAAGGTATTTCCGAGAAAGTCCTCTACATTGTTGTAAAGCAACTCACGATAGATTTGCATACGCCTGTCTTCTATATCATCAGGCGCCGGGCAGCTTTCAGGATCACGAATATGACCCGTGAATTGATATTGAATATCTTTGAAACTGAGTGGCTTAGCCTCGCTGGGCGACGCTGTCGTCACGCTCATCTCCATATCGCAGTTGTATTTGATGAATTTTATCTACCTCGTCAAATAATTCAGGTAGAGAAGGGATATTGAAATCGCGCTCCAATAAAGTCGGAAATGTGCCAAAAAACTCATAGGCCTTTGCAAGTAAGTCCCAAACCGGGTCAATTACATCGGAACCATGCGTATCGACTCGCAAGTCTTCTGCTTCGTCATAATGGCCAGCAATATGACCGTAGGCAATCCTCTCTGCTGGGAGAGATTTTAAAAATACTTCAGCATCGTATCCATGGTTAATGCTGTTCACATAGATATTATTAATATCCAGTAATAGATCACAGTCAGCTTTTTCGATAACGGCATTTACGAATTCTGTTTCCGTCATTTCCTGACCAGGGGCGGCATAGTAGGAAACATTCTCAATAGCCAGTCGTCTTCCGATTATGTCCTGAGTACGTTGAATTCGCTCAGCAACATAATTTACAGCGGCATCAGTGAATGGTATCGGCATCAGGTCGTATAAATGGCCATCATCACCACAATAGCTCAAGTGCTCGCTATAACAGCGAATATTGAATGTATCCAGAAACTGACGAACTTTTCTTAGAAAGGCTTCATCCAGTGGCGCTGGTCCACCGATATTGAGAGACAAACCATGGCAGACAAAGGCCATTTTTTCCGTAAGTGCATGGAATTGCCGCCCGAAACGACCACCAACGTCTATCCAGTTCTCAGGCGCCACTTCCATAAACTCAATATGAGCAGGAATGTGATCTGCGAGCGAGCCGATGAAGGCTCGCCGCAGACCTAATCCTGCACCCTGTACAGGGTAATGCTTAGAGGTCATAAGTTAAGTACAGGCTATTATTTCATACCTCCGCCGCACTTACC
>WLWI01000952.1_pt1 | contig 25434 bp, 14 predicted proteins | sample 6701501 | NCBI WGS metagenome assembly WLWI01 (sample SAMN12718690, study PRJNA515312) | sponge metagenome | isolation source: marine sponge | host: Mycale hentscheli | place: New Zealand: South Island, Marlborough, Capsize Point | collected 2014-11-01 | reverse complement strand
AAAAAAAAATGAAAAAAAAAAAAAAAGAGAACAAGAAGAGATAGAAAGAAAGGAAGGGTAAAGGGAAAAGGAGGAAGGGGGGGGGGGGGGGGGGGGGGGGGGGGGGGGGGGGGGGGGGGGAAGAGCACTGCAATTCTTTGACATTGGACCTCACAATGCCTTTCAGTAAGTCCACTGCTATAAGACTAAGCAGCGAACAGCAATAGATTAGTGGTAGATACCATTAGTTATAATGCTCACGTGTCTGAAATTTAACTGGGATTATTTATGAAAAAAGTCAGACAACAACAAAAAGCTGGCCTTAGACAAGGAGCACTACAGTTTAATATCACTACTGACATTACAACCCTCATGCACATGTCTGTTGGAGGCATCTCTGACATAATTACATCACAAACCTATATTCCAATAGTTTATTACCTGTTCTTCATTAAACGAACATCTCTTTTCCTATTGGAATCATCAACGACATTAGTTTGTCCAGACTGCCCAACTTTCATACCTGAACACAACGCATAGGTAAATGATCATTGTGAGCACAAACTCTGATTTACAATACATAGGTTGAGTAATTGGCAAACGGTCACTTTTGGTTCTTAAGAGTTGGAAATATCCAAAATGTAATAGTAATTTTACTTTGATTTACAAACCTAAGGTATATACAGGGATTTCAAGAATGCAAAACTCTTAAGCTGAGGTGAGTGTTACCCAAAATGAGGTGCACATTAACAATATCTAAAGGCTGAAAAAATATTTTAACTTCTAAAAAAGTGTTTAGAAACACAAAAAACTATAAAATTGCATCGCAAACATTCTCTTTAGCAAACTAAACTACACAAGAATTATTTTAATGTGTAGCAGTCATGAGATCACATAAACAAAAGGCTCTTCAATTACAAGGAGTTAAATTTTAAAATAATCTGAATTTCATAAAACATTCCATAGGATTTTTAAGGTCCCAAGAGACAAATGACAGTGTTGGGGGGTACATCCATAGTTCCAGTGGTAATAAATTTATGAAAACCTCTTGTATCTGATAAAGTAGAGGAGATAATTAACTTAGAGGATATGCAATTCACACAACTGGGCTGCACTGTAACTCTAGCGTGCACATGTGAGAAAGATAACAGCGGTAAACTACCTCCAGATGAAGATGCACTAAGTGTGGCTGCAACATTTGCATTGATGATGGCAGAGGATATCAAACTAGCAGGGATGTTGTTTTGAGATGCAAGAGACTGGACTACTCCAGAAGAATGAGCATTCATTGACTGCAGGAGTGCTGACTGCAACTGGATCTATAAATAGAATGTTCAAATGATTGTGTGATAATGCAATTTTGTAATTGACAGTGTTTATGATCAGTCAAACACAGGACTGCTGAACAATGCTACAAAAAAGCACAGACTGTAAATTATATGTATCGGCATGTTAATAAGTTGAGAACTACGCTACCTACCAAAGAGTATAAAATTAAATGTATATACGTAAGTGAAGCAGTTCTATCTAGTGTATGTATATCTCAGTTGAGAACTACGCTACCTACCAAAAAGTATAAAATTAAATGTATATACGTAAGTGAAGCAGTTCTATCTAGTGTATGTATATCTCAGTTGATATATTCTACTAAGTTCCACGCTCAAATGAATTTACCTGTTGTTGAGCTGGGAGCATAACTGAAAGCTGAGAAGATAAAAGATCATTATTAGATGAAGAAGAACTTCCTCCCTGAAGCAATCCTGGTAGTAAGGAAGTTCCACTGAGTGCTCCACCTGAAGCCACTTGTTGTAAAGCAGCTTGCAACTGTTGAGCTTGAAGAGCAGCTGCTGATGTCATCAATTCAGGATTTCCAGTACTCTTTTGAAGAGAAGGATCTGCTGCTGACAAATCTTCCAGAATTTTTCTAATACCATACACATATAGCAAACAAACAACAGTAATACTTACTCCTTAATAAGACAAGACTTTATCATTCCAAACTTAGTACAAAAGCATTACATATTAGACAGTAATAAGTACAATGTCTGTAACTTACTTGAAGGATGGTCTTCTAGCTAATTGTTCACTTGTGAAAGTGTCCAGCATAGAAGGTTCATCTTCATCATCATCACTGATTATAGAAGTCTTCTCACTAGTGCCTAGTGATACAGCTGGCTCATCAGTATTAATATTGATCTCTACAAATAACACATATGAATGTATTTTATTGATACTTTCACAATTAAATATGTATATACATTATGCAAGAAGTATGACTCAAAATCAACAAAATTCGATATGATAATTCTTACAAGTGCCTTTTTTGGTAAAGTTCACTTCAATGGTCAATTCCGGTGTGTGTAAGAATTATGAACTTCAGGAATATACAACTAAAAAGTGATCAGCAAAGTATTGGCAGTGATCAGTGTACTACTAAGCCAGCTAATTAGGCCCAATATTGATTTGGTGATGGTAGATAAGTGTGCTGGGCCCAATGACTGGTTTATATCCGACTTGTAATAGCTAAACAGAACTTCTTCAGTCAATTTATCTTTACCCTTGCAATTCCAGACTCCAAACTCCTCTTTATAATATATATATATATATATATATTATAATATATATATATTTATAGCCCGTTACCCGAGCGACCGCGCTTGTCGTTAAGAACTATAAATCGGATACAGTCTGGTATGCTCGTAAGAAAATGTATTAGCGGGGAAAAGTCTGACATAGTTCTTGGCAACCATAATTATGGTGGAAGGCAGATCAAAGCAAAATGGAATAATTAAGAGTTTGGGTACTTTAATACAATTACTAAGATAGCTAACACTATACTTTGCTCGTTGTTAATGTTTGGGCTATAAAATAGTTATAAACCAAAATCATTAGGTTTGTATTTCGATTTATAAATCGCATACAAACCTCAATTTTGGTTTATAATTATAACATATTATAATATATATATATATTGAATTTTCATTACCAAGGGTCATTACAGCAAGTACAGCAATTATCCAACCTTTTATCAGTACTTATCAGTAACCAAACCGAAGTTGGTGATGATATTATAACATAAGATTATTTTAAATTATATATAACTATGGGATCGAAATGTCCTAGTTTATTTGAATCATATATACTATGTAAAAGTTCAACAATTACTCCGAGTATAAAAACCATCTTCATTAATCGGTCCAATATCCAGTCACTTTTTTTTAATCAGGTACCAAATAAGTAGGGCGGGGGAAGAATCCAGTTAACATTTACAAAAAAATTTTTTTGTCAAGATCACTATACTAAAATAAGCCTGACATACTTACATAATAGTGTATATAGTGTATCACTTTTTTAGCATGTTTGAGCCATACAAACAAACCTGGTGACTGATTAGTTCCTTCTACTACTTGCTCAATTCGCAAACCGGGAGTTGTTCCTTCAATTTGGCCAGAACTTGAAGTAGGTCTAGCAGTCGAGTGTTCCATTTAGTAGTAAATCTATAACACAACTCTCATTATATAAATAGCTATGCATTTTTCAAACACAAACCAATGTTCAGAACTGTCATGTTCAGATTAGATTGATACTTCAGCCAGTTGAGTAAAACTAGAAGCTAGATCTTTCTAATTCCAGGACTCTGCTTAACATATAAACTCACTTCTCATAATATTGCAACGAAGACTGTTATGCCTGAATGACTTGTTCATGCAATCAGTATTGTGATCTAGCTGCTGGCAAATTTGAGGCTAATACCTTCTTAATTCCATTACATATAAATTACCCTTACTTCTAGCAAGTTTTTGCTAGATAAAGTGGTGCTAAAATCAAAGATTCCATATTGGAAAGGAATCAAATATTCAATCCACATCTACAGTTAGTTCCAAGTTTACCTTTTTATTGCGACGTCAGATGTCGTTGACTGGCACACTTAGCCGTAGTTTCGTGACACACACACGTCTCTTCACGTCACCACAAGTGTCACACAACGTAGATATGATTGGTAATCTCAACTCGGCGGGCGGTGTAGAGACCCCAACCATATAATTGTGACATTATACCGTTTATGTCCTCCGTTTTTTCTGTCTCACGTGAGTATGTTTACACACTGGAATTGGGGGGGGGGGGGGGTGGAGCAGATATTTGCGGTCGTAAATCTACCGCAATGGCTGAAGCGAAAACTGTCGGCGTTGCGCAGAGGAAAGCTGCACCTGGTTGGAACTTTCCTAAGTCGAGGAAATATTTCTATTACACACCAGAAAAGTTGGAGCTATATAACTTGCTATCATTACTGTAGTTAAGATTAAAAAAAACTTTTTTTTTCAGGTTGAAGATGTTGGAGGAAGGATTTATTCTAGATGGAATACCTCTTAGCAAAGTTGCAAATGATGAAACAGATAGAACAAACCCAACACTTAATCTAGGTATTCCCCAGTACTATGGAAAGAAGGATCCACATTGTTGCCTTTATTATTCACGAAAAAAAGGACAAGAAAAAAGTATTGTTGGAAATAATTCATCGATGATGGGGAATGTGTATGATAAGTATATCAACACTAGTTCATCTAACAGTTATATAGAAGATCGAAGAAAATTAGGAGCAGGTATGACGTATGATCTAACTAAATCATGTCTTTAGAAAGAGAACAGATCATACAAAATTTAAGCATGTCAAAGTAGTTACCTAAATATTGTGCGATTATCTCTTGCTAAATTGTGCCGATGAATTGTTAATTTAGGCTATAGTCGAAAAATATATGGAGGTCATTGTACAGTTCCAATTGCTCCACCAAAACCAGGATATCATGGTGAAAATGGTTATCGAAGGAATACACCTAGCTTGCGTTATAAACCATCACCATTTGATATTGAAGGTAGTTATTATTAAATTTGGATTATAAATAATATTGGAATATATTATGTATTTTATAGATTCATTTGAAGCAAGTAAGCCATATTATCTCAAAATACAGAAGGATCCTTTGGCATCAGACAGTGTTCGTCATTATAGAGCAAAGTCTGCCCAACTGTACAGGCAACCACCAATGACTGTCATAAAGAAATTAAGTTCATCAACTGTTGGTTTCAACCAATAAACTCTGAAAATGCTAAAATTGTCACTTGCAAACTGCATTTGTTTATCAATAATTTGTACCTTTTCTGACAATGCTCAGAAAATTTACAAGTGCAAGGGAGGTGTTGAATCTTACTGGCAACTTAACACGTGAAATACAATAAGACTTCTGTGCGTTTTCCAATTTAGAAAATCGCTGGCTTGGTTAGCTTAATACAAAACTTAATACTTTTTGGGGACCCAGTCTGCAGTAACTATTGACTTGTATTGCTATTGGTTTGAAAGATGAATGAATGCATGCAATGTAACAGTCTCAACAATAATTGCCATAGTGACTAGGCTGATTACAGTGGCTTGAAACAAATTAGGGTGTGGTGAAAAGCGAGTAACCAATGTGACGTATTTTGCTTAAAGGCTGTACTAGCCAGTTTAACAAACCTTGCTCCACTTTTAAACCCAGACTTTCCTTCTATTTTTTTCCTCAAAGAAAAAGTTTATTAACTCTAGGTATTACAACAATAACAACAACAATTATATTGCCCCATTCCAATGTTGCTTGTATTGACTAAAACTATTTGTAAACATAGGATATAAATTGAGATACAAAGTTATAATTAATTACTCTTTGTTTTAGTCGACAACAAAATAATTAAATGAAAAAAGATTAGCGATATTATAGAATTAAAATGTGAAATGCAGTTAACAAAAATACTATTGAATGACATTCTTGAAGGAAATGCATAGTATGTAATCCTGGTGACTTTAATAAACAGAATAAAGATGATGATATTCATCATCATAATAACAACCATAATAATAATAATAACCATAATAATAATAATAATAATAACAACAATAATAATAATAATAATTAATAATAATAATCTGGCAGCATTGTTGTGCTCAAATCTTAAATAAATTATGGATCACACACACATTATGCAGCTCTTCAATTTGTGGAGGGCTAAATGTAAAAGTCACTTACTGTTCGAATTTTCTAACTTACGATAGCTTGCATATCAGGTAAGGAGTCGCCAAAAAGCGTTGTTGTTTTTACTGAAGTACAGTATACAAGAACCTTCCTATATGGATGCCATTCCTTCTACTGGACGCTCAAGGCATAAAAAAGAAAGAAAACGTCGACGAGATTCTCCGGAAGTTGAGTGGGTTGAAGTAAAAAGGGAAACCAAGACTGTAGAATCTGCCACTGAAGTCGTCAAAAACAATTCGTCCGCGCCAGTCAAGAGAGATGACTGGATGACTGTTGGTTTTGTAGAAAGTTTTAAGCCTGAAATAAAGGATGAGGATGCCAAAGTGAGTTATAACTAGTAAGTATTTAATTGTTGCATACAGACTACAGCACAAGTCTGTACAAAGTGGGAGATACCAGAATACACTTGCTTGATGAGATGTACATATATTGTGTTTTTGGTTTGTTGAATGATTCACCTTGCCACATTCATGGTTTCTCATCAGAAAAAAAAAAGTAGGCATTGCAATCACAAAACACAGCTGCATACGTAAAACCTTCAGTTTGAGCAGCACGAACCAATTATAATTACTGGGGAATAAGTGGTTAAGCATTATTTTCAGCATCACAAGAGCCTCAGCGATCAAATCTCCAATTTTATTGCTTCTTACTTTAATAGCTTGATGAGCAACCCTGCAGCCCAGGCCATCTATAAAAGGTGCTCATAGACTGCAGAATTACAAAGAAACTGCTGTTCTCTTTCTCCCTATAATAAAGCCCAGTTCCAAAGTGACGCATGTTTGATAAAAACTTTCTGGAAAAAAGCAAAGGAAAAAAAATAAAAAATCTTGGTTGTCGCCGGGAATTGAACCCAGGGCCACTGGCTTCAGCCACCAGTGCTCTAACCACTGAGCTACGACAACCCTCGACTTCCAAGACCTTAAAGCTATCGAACAAAAGCTATAGCAGTCTGGGGAGTATGGAAGCCTAGTGTTCTTAGGAATTTTCATCCAATAACTTCTCTATATATTTTTCCTAGAATTCTCTTTGGCATTTACAATTGAAATATACAAATACTAGTCGAGTCTATTGTAATGGGCAGTATACATACTTACACAGTAGACAGAAGCGTGATGTTTTGGTACCAGGTAGATATCAAAATACTCTTTCAGGACTAAAGTGGCTGCAAAGACAAAGCTTGTGTCATGAATTATAGCAATTTTTTATTATCGTCGTAAAAATTTCACAAAAATTGTGTGATAGATTGGTTATAGTAATAACTAGTGACAAATTTTTGAGTGATAATTTATATAGACTGAAGAAATAGTGATGAATTAACAACCAATGTGTATAATGATTTTTCATTTACTCTAGAGGGAAACACTTGAAACAAATTTTTTTTGCAACTCTTAAGACAAAACAATTTGGTAATCAGTGTAGCCTTTAGCACATAAAGTGGAAAAAAAATAAACATTAATAGCAAATGTTCTCGTTCTAACAGTCAATATTATGTTAATTATAACTTAACTATTATTTAGCTTTAAGCATGTAGCAGTTACAACACATCATGATACAGTACGTGAATACTGCACGAAACATGACTGAAATGGTTTATTTATTGACTTAAGAGTTTGGATAATTATGATATAATCAGATTCACATTTACGTGTACAGAGATGGATACATGATAGTCTAGCTTTAACACATTTATAAATCGTGCATCCCCTACATGCTTCACTGTATATGTTCATTGCAAGTGATTGCATCTCTTGAAATTGTCGTCCACACAAGTACCCAACCATATTCATGGTCCAACCCCATCTTTTCGCATAGACAGATCAAGGATAGCTATAGCTACTTATGGAAAATGTCGGCTTTATTTTATTACGTACAAGACTATAATATTCATACGATAAATAATTAGCATATGTGTGACTGCCCATTAAGGAACTGCTAAAAATTAGGAAGGAAAAATTGAAACTAGGAACAAAACTAATATACACAGGGATTTTCATCTAGATTAAAGAAAATGAGTGAATGGGTAAGTTATTCATGGGAAAAAATGAAGCTGATTTAATAGAAATCTTAGAGTACAAAGATATTTACCTATACCTATAATTGTCAAGTTCAACCATGAAAAGAAAATTGAATAATCAACAGCAATACTATACTGTCCAGAATTAAGAATGCTAGTTGGTCTGCTTTGCCATGCTACGAGCTTAGTCTGTCGTTATTATTAGTAGTAAACATCCTGACACAGCATATCAATAAGTAGCTACGTTCATTAGAAAATCGCAATTACCAGAGGAGAGTGTGTATGTGTCACTGTGTAGCATACAATTCATATTGTACTATAGCCGCTGTTGAACAGTTACTTTCTTGCTCTTATTTTCCTAATTATGCTAGTCCTAATCTGATTATTGTTTTAATTGATAGCCTTGACAACAATGTTCAGCAATTAAAATTGGCCATTAGTTGGTAAATCTTATCTAGTCAGTACTTGGCACTGGTTTTAAAGACTTAAAATTTAGCGATTCTTACTATTCCTGCTCTGAAGTAAGAGTTTTTGTTGCAACTGTTTAAAGCCAATCTATTTTGATGGAGGCAAACTGCCAGCACTGCTGCAGAGGGTAATACCGAGTCATCAGCTCTTCTTATCCCCCTCCATTCATCTGTTCAGCTCTCGAGTCATGGATTCTTATCTCCTCCTTTTTCTATTTCTCCTGCTTCTGAAGCTATTAACTTCTCCATCTGTTCATCCCCAATTTCACTTAATTTTAGTTACAATAAGTCATCGTTAAACGCTTTCCCGATTCTGTTCATGATGACACTTTACCTACTATATTCAGCTCATGAATTATTCATGAACACACACTGTCTTCTCAGCATATTATATAGATCTTAAATTTTCACTAACCAACCTTATCATTATCTTGCTTGCTCTTTTACTTTGGTCTTTTAATGGGTTTCGTTATTACACTATACAAAAATTGTCACTGCACAATTCACTTTTAAAAATGCAGGAATATCTGTAATATAAAGAATATTATAATAATAAGAAATTAAAAAGATTTATTTTATCCCGCAAATTGTATGAAACAGCTTTTTCCCTTGCTCTTTCCCACATTATGAGCTTAGTCGATTATTTTTTAGAAAAAATTTGTTTATGGCCTACCCATCGAATCTTTTTCTGATTAGAGTCAAATTTATAATAATTATTTTATTATTATTAAGTATTTATGTATATTAATTATGGTTATTGTTATTAATCACTATTATCATTTTATTGTTATACTCATTTGCTTAATAAAGCCTTGCTTTTCTGGCATTTGAAGACTACACAATTTCCTTATCTACATATTAAATAAATCAAGCAACTAATTATTGTCCATGTATAATATTGATTTAAAAATGGGTTTGCAATAATCATGATCAATTTTTTTAAAGGGTAAGAAGAAGTCTCTAATAGAAAAACCAGGTCAGCATCCCAAGGAACTTAATCCTTACTGGAAAGATAATGGAACTGGATTGCCATCATTGTCACAATCATCTGGCTCTCAAAGAAAAACTGAAGGGCGCAGCTGGATTCTTCGATCATACAAGCGTGCTCTAGAACAAGCTAAAGAAAAGAATGTGCCTTTCGAACAAATTGCTGAAAAGCAATGGGGATCTGTAGCAAAAATTCATTCTTTGCTAAGGTCAGTAGGTATTAATCCTGACAATCCTGATTCTCGCCATTCTCACAGTAAGAAAGAATATCTTTACTCAACATCTAAACATGACCGAGATTTAGAGCCAAGAGAATTTAATTATCACAAGAAGACTAGTGAAGGCGAAAGAAAATCATTTTCAAAAAGCTCCAAAACATTTGTATGCCCTGGAAAAGATGATGTTGAAGTCACTATGGATAACCCTACTTTGGATGCTGGAGCTGGTGGGTGGATAAAATCAGTAGCTTCATCTTCTTTACCTTCTCATCAAGAGTCAAATCTGGACAGTGAAAGCATGAATAAACTTAGTCAGCCATTGTCTTTGAATGAAATCCCAATTTGTGAAGAGTTAATCACAGATAGTATGATTAATAAGAAAAGCGCAAAGCTTATTAAAGCAGAGCTTACTGGGAACCAAAAGAAGATACAAGAATTGAAAGAAGAGATTGAAAATATGCGAGCTAAAAAGAAACTGCAAGAAAAGACAGAGGAGGGGAAATCATCTACACAGGGAGAAGAAAGAATAGCATTGCTAACGACTACAGACCGCTTTGGACGAGTTCGACCAGCAGACATGCCAGAGTCTGGTCCCTCGTATGGCTACAAACCAAAAAAAGGAAAAACAAAGAAAATATATTCCAGCAACGAGGACTACAGTATGAGAGCAGTGTTGGAAATGGAACGCAAAACAACTGCAGAAGACACACACTTAGCAATAGCTAAAATGGCATCAAAATTTGTCCGTTCGTCTGAAGATGATGTAGTGGATGATGTTTTAGATCAAAGGATGATTACAAATCAGCAAAAGGAGCAGGAAAAAGAAGCAAAAGCCATAAAGCTGCAAAGTCGAAAAATGGAAGAAATTTTGGAAAAATGTCACCTTTGCATCGACAGCTCTCACCATAAAGAACATTTGATAGTTGCATTCGGAATGAACACGTATTTAGCAGTCCCGAGTTGCCGGTCCCTAGCAGCAAATCACTGTATAATTGTTCCCACAGAACATACCACATGTTCTTTGTTAATGGATGAAAATGTCTGGAGCGAAGTCAAGATCTTTCAGAAAGGTCTTACTCGGATGTTTTCTGATCATAACATGGATGTTATATTTACAGAGTGCTTCTCTAATCCTAACAGAAAATCGCACATGTATATTGACTGCATTCCATTACCACAAGAAGAAGGTAGTCAAGCACCAATGTATTTCAAAAAAGCCATCTTGGAAAGTGACTCCGAATGGGCACAGAATAAGCGACTTATTGATACTCGCAAGAAAGGAGTTAGGAACAGCTTACCCATAGGACTGCCGTACTTTTATGTCGACTTTAATAACGAAGGCGGCTTTGGTCATGTCATTGAAGATACAACTTTGTTTCCTCATTATTTTGCAAAAGAAGTTATAGGCGGATTGATTGATGCAGATCCTGTGCTATGGCTGAAACCTCCTCGTGATAACTATGAATCACAGAAGAAAAAAGCTACTCAGCTAAAAGATATGTGGGAACCATATGACTGGACAAAAAAATTGAAGGAGTAATAAAAAACATTAAAACCAATATTGTGCGTTTTTAAATGTTATTATGTGGCGAATATACAAAAATTATAAAATATGCAATACAAAGTCACAGCTACTTTAAAACCATGATAATAGCTATGCATAGCAAAGGAATGATGAATGTGGGCACATGGGTTTTAAAAGAACTGGTTGTGGTGAGTAAACTGTTCTGAGAGGGAAAAAATTCTACAAGTTCAGTTCCATTTTCCACAAATGCTGCGACTAAATGGGAGAGAAATAGGTCACTGGTTACTACGGGAGATTGATTGTTGATGAGAGTACTGAGTTTAACTGCTTCGTTGTAGCACACTTCACTCTATGTAGGAAGAAAAAAATCACACTTTAATGAAGTGAACTGATTTTCTTACCAATACGTAGCTGTTGAAGGAATTTTCAGGAACAAGTGTGAGCATTAGAGTGCTGTCTTCTAACACATGTCCAAACACACGACACTGAATCTGGAAGGAAAAACAAAAACACCAGAAAAATATCCTTATATGTAATAACATGGATCCAAAATATCACAGTCGTGTAACAGTGAGTTGTGTGAGTGCTGAAGGCACGAGTTAACAATACATTAACTGATAAGTGATATTTCTCAGGTATCCATAGTATGTAGTAAAATATTCATAAGTATATATCTAAAACCAAAAGAAAAAAAAAAACATTTCAAGTACTCCGTGGATAAAAATTTGGAAAAACAAAATTTTTATTGGTCCTATAAAATAGAAACTGCATAGCAGTAGGATCAAGGGAGGGTAGGGGAGAAAGTGACAGCTTTGTTTGGTGTTTTGAATACAATGAAGGTCCCAGAGAATGTAACACGTGAGAAAACATTGGAGTGAAAAATTGGCATTGAGGAATATTTTGTTGGTCTGTTGAGAGTGAAACTGGAGTATAGTAGTATTTCTTGTAGCAACAAAAGTTGCTTGGCAATGCTAGAATGTGTGGTAATGGACATGGGTTTGATCTCAGGTGACAACATGCACAGACCTCTCCGGCAGTAGCCTGCAAGATTTTAAACAAACACACTAACATAATCAATGTGATACTGTAGTCTCTCAATAACAGAATGTGATGAAATATAGCCCTGGCTTAAGTATGCCAGGTTATCTCCAAGGATCTTCTTGTCATATAGAATGATTATAGAAGAGCCTACAAGGAAAAAAATTATAGCCAATGCCTTAACAGAAGCATGCATGATCATATACATACCACATATAGGACAGCAAGCTCCTTGAGGAATGACTGTTCTGCATCCTGGAAAATCTAGTGTAGGACAAGTGACTTCTTCACACCGAGACGTTGTTCTGTTACTATATTCTATTTTATAGAATGAAGATACACACTGCTGTTAATTTTTACCACAGTGAACATAAATGCTTTAATAGTCTGATTCTAGGCTTGTGATAACCTGAGTTACTGAATGATCGAGGATATGCAAAGACAGATACTCTATTCTAAACATTGTGTTCCATAATTATGTAGGCATGTAAATATAAAGATATTTAATTCCAATCATGTAAAGATACTCAACATGTATTAAGTTATGTCAATACAAAATGTCCTTCACTTTATTACCTTGTTCCGGGACAGCCGAACATTTTTCGAAATAGTCAATTGAAATGTGCATGGAGTGAGCGTGGCATCTTGAAGGAAAAGTTTCTCCATTGGCACCACACACAGGTGAAGATTTATGATCACTACACTCCTCCTAAAAAGAAACAAAATCTGGTAGTTATAAATGGCAAAGACTATTAGTGCCTATTCAAACCTCACAATAACCCCAATAGCCAAAGGAGTTGTGAGTGCCAAGAAAACTGCACAGACTTGAGTGCTGTATGTTAGATTCATCACACACTGGAGACTGTGATGTACTTCTCTGACAAGTAACCGAGGATTCTAAGTTAATAAATCTATAATGTATACTATCTATAAATATATTTCGAGCTAACCACATATGAATTGGTGACACAAGTTTCTGGAGAAGTCACTAGCAAGACAAGTATGTCGGAGTGGAATACATTTGCTTCCAAAGGCACAATTGTTCTGATGAAATGGTGAACATTGGAACATTGATCCACAATATCCTGACCCAAGCGTCTCAGCGGAATAACCTAAACAGCTGTACATTTACCATAAAAAACCTTTAGTATTACTGGAGTATTGACATAACTTAGAATAAATAATAATCTATGTTTGTGTGTCAGTAACGATGACAGTGTTTCATAAATAATTCATGATCTAATCAGAGTTAGTAAAGCATCATCATTTAATTTACGTGAATGGGAAAAGCGTTTGATAGAGGGGAAAAAGGCATTTTTAGGATTTGAACCTGCAAGAGCTCAGATTGCAGAGTGCACACACTTACTATTAAACCGTCAGGACCTTATAACAGCTTAGTCTAGATTGAAGTGCCTTTAACCTATTGTATCCTACGAAAACTGAACACTGGGTTGTTGAACTGAGTTGGGAAGGAGTGTACACCTAGTTACCATAATAAGAGACGCAGAGAAGCAGGAGAATGCAAGGGTTAATAATAATAAAAAATAATTAAAAAAAGCAGGTGAGAAAAAGCTCACTGGAGTAACAAAAGTAGAAGAAAATATACAGAAAGGACAGAGATACTGGGAAGCAGGAGAGGTAGACAGAGGAGAAAAAGGGAATCCATGAGTTGAAAAGAGGAATAAGAAAACAGGGCCAGGATGGCTGAGGAAAAAAGAGAGCAGGTGAGGGAAACCATGGATAAATCTACTTTAATGCTACTACTCCTAATTGCACAAGTTAGTACGTCAGGTGCCACTGTGTGGCAGGGTACTTGCTAGCAGCAGCAGCAGCAGCAGTAATAGTAATAATAATAATAATAATAATAGACAGATGATGATAATTTTCGATTCCCTGGTGACAATTGAGTGGTTGAGAGTTTCAAATCACTAATAATAAAGCTAATAAACTTTAGCAGCCACATTAAAAACTTACATTGCAGTACATTCGTTTGGAAAGGTTATCCCATTGTTTGAGCAAACAGGATTATATGTTCTGTTACAATTGCAGTTCCATGCTAAATAATACAGAAAGAACAATATTTTCACACATAAAATTGGACAGACCAAAACTTGATGGTACTAGGTATCAAATTAGCATTCTGATAAGTTAATAATTGCTAGAAAAGGAACAAAAATATATGAGGATATGCGGGATATCAGTTGTACATTAATGACAATAGTGTACAACAGTCATTCTTTACATCGAGGACAGCACTTACACAGTAAAGAATTTTGATTCAGGCAGGACCTCTTAGTACAGATCAGGCGTCCATAGTTACAATAACAGAAATTACAATCTATCCATAAATGTGACTGATGACCTAAAGATACATAAAATTATTATATACATATGTAGTCCCAACTTTAAGTATCAACTAAGAGCCCCAGGTGACTGTCTGTATTTAAAGGTGTTAATGGATTTACACTCTGTTGATTAATGATACCTCAACACCAACACTAGCCTGCAACTTGGCCTCACGTGTGTTAACACTATGTTCTTTATATAAACAAAATTCTTTGGAATCTTTACATAATACCCTCACACATAACTTCACTATAGAAAAAGTAATGAATGTCTAGACAAACTGATGTTTACAGATCTTACTAAGAGCTTTCCCACTTGGCAAGGTACACGACTTTTCAGTTTCACAAGATGTGTTAACTGGAATGAAGGTGGCTATTTGGTGACTGCCTATAAAGTTAGAGCACAAAAAAAAATATCAGCATTAGTAAGTATATACGTAATGTGACCTATTTCGACAAAAAATCTACCTCAACATGACTCATCATTATTATTATCAATTGTTGTTGTTGCTGTTATAATACTTCTTTACCTGCACAATCCTATACTTATTATTTGTAATAAAATTGCAAAAATTGTATCCTTAGAGTGATACATTAGCAGAATTATTACTAGTAGCAAAACAATATAATATGATTAATAGCCACTTTAGCGTAAGAATGTCTAGATAATATTAATATGTAACTATTACCTGAGGAACTAGTTTCCACTGGTAAGGTGCAGTTGAAATATCCAAAGCATCTATCAGAAGCACCTGACATTACTGCGAGTCGCATAACACTTCCATTTATGAATGTAATTCCACCAGGTGGTTTACCAACTACACATTTTGGATGACAGTCATACGAAGTACACAGCCTCTCAGAAACATCACATAAACGATTTATAGTACAGTACATTCCATTCTGGTGGCATTGATTGTGTCCACACGGGTTCTTAATAGTAGTAGCTGCAGGTGCAATGATATCGTCACCAAATGCACTCGGCTCTGAAAAGTTATCGAGAGGTATGCAGTTGGATTGGACCGATTCTGGGGCAATCATGTCACAAATATCTTCAGGGCTCGCTGTCGAGTTGCTGCACTTTTCTAATAGCCTTAAACAATCTTTCCTAAATATAATAGAAAAAAAATACAAGGTGTATATAAAACGTCCATCTATTAATAATCTCCCACTCAAAGTGATGTGATGAAAGCATTGAAAAAGTATTAATTTAGAATCAATTCATTAGCCCATTTTTAAAGGAATAAAACTTTACATAAAAACCTATAATGACTTACAATTTGAAATTTACCAAGCAATTACATTCACCAAATTTGATTAGTAATTTTACCTGCAAAGTTGAGTTGTATGTGAGCTGGATACACATGGCTCCAAATGTATTACACAAGCCACTGCCTAAATAAATAAACAATAAAATAAATCAAGCTTTATATTATTATTGATAAGTATATTTATTGAGTTGTAGTTATTGTTGTACAAGTTTAATAATTGATAGACGTCACAATACTGGGGCTATAGTCACCATTATAAAAATATTCCTTGCTGAGCAAGAAAAATGAGCCAGAATTTTGCTGTCTTTTTTTGTTTTGTTGTAGTAGTTTGTTAGTTGTTGTTGTTTTTTCAAGTAATAGTTACATGCCTGAAAAACGAATTATTTGAGTTTATTATGTACCAAACAGGGCGCAGTACCTGCTGCCACATAGAAAATGCATAAAAGTAAACAGAATGTGGCTAAGACAATATTTTCCCATATCACCATTGTTTAGAGTTTCGCTTTGGATTATTACATTCTCCCAATACAAGTGTGTATTGCACAAGAAACTTATTACTATAGTATTCACACATGAGTAGTACATTATACATTTATTACTCATTAGATACTGCAGAATATCATTTATCTGATTGGTCGTATTTACACTTGTGCCTGTACCACTTGAGTAAATACTAAGCCAATGTTCTTCTTTGAAAGAGCTATACATATTGTGTATATTTTGACATGCTCAGATAAAAAAATACTTTCTGCGTAAAAACTTTCAAAGGTAAAAAAATTGAAGGGGGAGAGGAAACAGGTTATTGCAAACGCGAGGGAGGTCAAACTTTATTTTTTCAATTTCCTTAACTTATTTTAGGTCACCAGTGTTAAAAATTGAAATATTGATATAAAACTTGACATCCAAAGTTTGTTCTTTCAAAAACACCAAATTCTCAAATTATTGCAAAGGTATGATACAAAGCCAATGTGTTTAGTTTATAAATGGATTAGTTCAATAATTCATTACAGCATAGTGAGAATTCAAGATACTCAGAATTTTCTAAAAGAAATCATTGCCAGGTTAAACTGGAAATAAGTCAGGACTAAGTTTTGACAGTTTTATTTTTACCTTCCACACTTCTGGCAAACAATTTTCTATGGAAGTTACTGAAATTCCAGGCGACCACATTGAATATTTTACTTCTTTGTTTCGAACCCAAGATAAATACTTTTGCTTTGCCTTTCCATCCACAACTACATCACATCGTCTAAATGCTTGGGAAGGTCTGTTATGAAACAAAAATATGACCAAGTGTTATATTCAATTAAAGTATGCAATTTACCTGTTGTTGAAATTACTACAAAATTGCATTCCAGAACAGCCCAATTTACACGGTACCTCAACTAAGTAAAATATAATAATCATAGATGTCACAGTTTACATCATTTCAAGTTGAAATAAATTTACCATCAGAGATGCAAGTAGATAATGATTTCTGAAACAATTATAACAAAATATTTAACATTATTGTGTTAGCTGATTAGTTAATTTACCTCAGTAGGGCGCTCCAAACAAGACCTGTATTTATCATGTTGAAAAAACAAGGCTTTTTCCATTTGAACCTTTGACAAAAAAAAAAAGTTGCCTTGCTGCTTAAACAAGTGACACCATTAAAAAAAATTCATATGTAAGCTCAGGTCATCACAGCACACTAGAGCACAGTGGTTTATTAATAATTAATAAATTAATTAATTATAGTGTACGTGCATACAAGTACCTCAACGCAACTGGTCCTACAGATTGGGTCTTCAGCTTTGAAGCAGCACTGCAGCCTAGGCCAATCTGCATCTGTAAAGTTTGATTAATTAATTTTAGAGGACAAGAATTTTTTTTAAACATACCAACAGGGGGTGGGCTTGTAGTGGTATCTAAATATATAATTATAATAGTAGTAATAAGAATAATAATAACAACAATAATTTATTGATCCAGGAACTTACCTGGAGATGGTGTAGCCAACAACAAGCATGACCAAAAGTCGTCCTACAAGAGACAAGAAAAGGATGTTTACTTTGTGCTATAATTGCAGCCATATTATTATGGTTGAAATATTTTAATATTACATCCATAGTTACTTTCAGCCCAGCGTAGTGGCAGATTGATTGACCCAATAACAAGATCCTCAATAATGCCAACCCTTTCATTAAATTTATAGAGCAAGAAATAATGGTAACCAAGTACCAAACCAATAACCTATGCACATTGTAACCACTGAGCATCTATTAAAAAACGAAACTCACCCCAAGGTCGACTTTTCCACAAGTATCTACTAACTCTGAGATAAAAGACTGAGTGTCTTCATCATTGTCTCCTTCAGCTATCTAAATGGCATCAAAAATTAATTTCAGCGCAATAAAAGAACTATAGACAGCCGTGAACAGTAAAATATGGGCATGACTATAACTCCCTGTAATCAGCAAATTCTTTACCTAGAAACTGTAAGACAAAGATGAATACCAAGTTTCTTTCGTTCATCTACAAATACAAGCACCTATTTTCAAGGTGAGAATTTAATGTTTACTTGATTCATCTGAAGCCCCATTTCAGTACTTCACAAAGTGTGTAATTAGAGTCTTGTATTGGATATTAAATAAATATAATCAACTATTTGAATATCAGTAAAAAAAAAATTTGAAGCGTGACTGATGTTTCTGTACCACAATAGATAGCAAAAATACAATTAAGTGATTATTAATTGTTCATTAGATGTATTTTCCCTGTTTCAAAAGCTTTTTTTTTTTTAATGATCCAGAATTTATTAATGTATGTTTAAAAACTGAAAGAGAGAAAATACAATACTAAATGAATACAAGAAGACTGAAAAAAAAAAGTACATTCTATCTTTGGGTATTATTTCGTATTTAAGATGAAGCTTTGAAAAGTGACTCAATTTACTTTCCTTACCTCATAACATCTTCTTTTGCAAGGATCATCACGTGCATCACAACAGTGAATAACTAAAAAAAGTAATGTCATCTTGATGTATGTACCAAATTTCAAAGGTACTAAAAGTTCACTTACACCTTGATGGCACTGCAGTTGTTTCCTCGTCAACCAGACTAGGAAATGTTGCTAAGAATAATAGATGAATGTGTTAATTGTATACTAATAAATGTTGTGTGCTATACTTACCATTTACACAGGTCCAAAAAAGTTCCTAAAAAACAGAATAAGGAAACATTCATTTAAACACTTACAAAACAGTCTAACATTTAACTGGATTCCACAAACACATTTTCCGGTTAAAAAATATATTTCGTAGGAATCATCAGTAAAATCAATGATTTTAATTGTTCTGCTGCTAATATCAATGAAGGAATATGAGGTATCCAATCAAATTACTTTCATACCAGTATACCCAGGAATGAGGTCCCAGCAGATGCCCGTAGGAAGGGGGGGAGGGGGAGAGGAGGGACCCCCAAATGCACGTGATGCTTAAGACTATGATGTGACAAGGAGATGTGGCTGGCCCAGCAAAGGGCAAAAAATTAAGGACAATAATTAATGGTAGGAGACGTGTTGCAGACAACATGCCATGGAGACCATAGTTAACCAGGAATAGTATGAAGTTCTCTAATCAATGAAGTTTACAGCAGCATTTATGTTTATATAGCCAATAATCTTAACCCAACATTTTAAACTTCTTTCTATATCAGTTAAGAGGCGTGAATGGAACAATACATTTTATGTATAAAATAACATGAAAGGAATTACAATCTTTTGTTGTGGTAATTTTAACTTCATTGTCTATTCTTGTGTTCATATCTTAGAGGGACCTTCGCATTTTTTACTAGTCACCACCAGTTATTGGTTCCCAGATTTTACCAGTCAGTTAAAACATTTAACCTAAGCATGCAAAGAGCAGCTGGTGGAATCAGTTTGAACTACTCCACTTACTTATGCACTTAAAAAAAAAAAAAAAAAAAAAAAGGATTGTAGACCTACTCAGAACAGCATCGGACAAGATCATAATAATATTAGCCTTGTACATAATTGTACCAACCTTGCTCTAACCAGGTCAAATAAGAACAAGAACGTTGCAACAAAATAAAAAAAAGAAAGAAAGAAAGAAAAGGAGATCAGAATTTTTAAAAAATTTTAATATTGAGAATTCCTGGCTTGTATTTATCATGCAGCTTTTAGAGTCTCAAGTACCTAATATTATAGTTTGGAGTTGCATTGAAAGATTAAACTTATATTATTCATAAACAATCTTTAGTTAGTTCGCGAGTGAAAGTCAAATGACCATATTTTCATATTTATTATAATTAGTCTTGATAAAGTTAAATTGGTACTTAATAAGCAATTTTAATTCACCAATGCATAATGTACTAAGCCCACTAATGTATATTGTATGTATATTATATGCTTCTATAATTTACTATTAAAATAAAATCGTAGAGAACAGCAAGTACATATTGTAAAAATACAATAATGGTAGCTGGTGTTTGATTTATTTTGTTGCAGAATTATTAGTCCATTAAAATGAAGCAAGTAAAATACTTTTGTATGAAGTACTATTATAATTAAACAATATAATTGTATGATTGCACAACATACTGTATTGAAATAGCTATTTGGAGTGTGATAGCCTTATATAGTGGGGTTGGCTTGTCCCGTATTACAGGTGCAATACTAACAAAAGCCTGCGTCAATAGACAATCAGTACTGAATCTTTTATCACTATACATTCTTTTCAAAATATGTATTCATTACTTCCTATTACAGCTACTGTTCTTTTATATCTATTGAACTCCTAATTAAACCCACACAACTTGGCACAAACGAAACTCTAAAAAAAGGAGCTCTGCATGTTAAACAAAAGAACTTTTGGCACAAACAAGCTGTACATCCTGACCAGAAATGTTGCTCTTTAAGATTATTATTGGCTTGATTCAAGTGCTTTGTTTATATCATAGTACTACAAAGAGCATTACAATTTTAGTATCTTAATTACCCTTCAAAATAAATATATAATGTATTAAAACAGCAACCTTTATTCATTTAGATAGTAAATGATTATAGCTTTATAAAAAAAAGCTGAAGATAAAATATATCAAAGGTTCAAAAATTGAGCTTTCATTATGTGAGAAGAACCTGCCACCACCTCTCATCTATGTACCTTACATTTAAAAGCATTTGAGAAGCATCATTTTAAAGGGAAAAAATGATTACAATAATTTAGAACAATCCTGACTATTCTTATTTTCTTCTGGCACAATAGGCATTTAGCTAAGCTTATTTCTTCAATTTGACCTCACACTTGTTGAATCCGCTGAAAGTACAACTTACTGAAAAACAACAACAGCAAATAGTAGTAGTCTCAATTAACAAGACTTTTAAACCATATCTCCCAGAAGAGCAGTACATATGGCTACAAATGACAATATCAATTATTTGTTTTGACATCCTTCTTTACCACACTTAAAGTGTAGGTGGATACTATTGAGCGAGTTACAATTGCTGCTAAAGTTGCCAAAGAATGGCAAAGAAGACTTGGACTGAAGTAAACCAATAAAGTATTGTAGTTTGTACTCATTAATTATAATTATGCATACGCATAAAGGATTAGCACACACTGATCGTCCAGCAGTAATGACAATATGAGTCTGGCACTTGCCAAGTTTACCATAATTACATGCTTAATATAATTACATATGCAGTATTAGTTATAAACTACATTAGACTTGTTAAAAAGTCTTTATCAGGAACAAAAGGTTGAACAGTATTGCATATATTGAGGTCCTTGCATGCAGAACATGCATGAATCATAATACTTACATCAGAAAGTGGGCATGATTCATATAAAGATTCTTTTCTCCCATTGCCATCCTGTGCAAGCTAAATGGACAGATTAAAGGGGGGGAAAGCCATAAAGTATAAGCAAAACAGAAATAAAACAAATAAATAAGGGCCAAAAAAAAAAGAAAAAAAAAGAAAAGAGAAATGATAAACTATACACAGTATCACAGGCAGCTTATACACTTACTGATGCATTACCATCATGATGTGTGTAGCTAGCTAGGCAATTAGGTACTGCAACCTACTCTTGTGCAAGATAGTCGACAACTTGGAACACTTGGCACACTACAGCAAGTTTCTAAACCTATAACAGAACTGATTTACTAAACAATTAATAGAAAGTTATACATTACCTTCACTACTTGAAAGTTCAATCCAAGTCAGATGAAGAAGCAAAACTAAAATAGTGACCATCTTAAATTTAATGATGCAGAACTAACACTTTCACTACTTACAAACCAGCTGTTGTGGTCCTTTTTAACAGAATGAATGAGATGGAATGCAATGGATATTCCAAATAAGGACTGTATACTCTATTCATCCTTTATTCACTGAGACCCCAACGTACCAGCAGCTCCATTGGTGATACAAACCACTTCCACACGCACGCGCAACACACGCAACACACGCATGTGTGAGACAAACTGGCCGAATTTTTTTTTTATTGTTCCATATCGTGCACCGTATGCATGCCCTTAGACGCATGCGCGGGCTGCACGTCAGTTTTGGCTTCAAATTATATTCAGGCTCCAAGGTAATTCCAGTGGAACGCTAGTTTTTCAAGTCACAAAAAGTTACTGTGGTTACTAGGCATTGAAAACCCTTTACCATGAGGTAGTCAGAATGGCTACGTTTGATACTACAGGAGTTACCGTTTTGTACTTTGACCCTAGCGTTTTGTGATCGACCCTAGCTGTCCCTAACTTCACTAAACCGAATCCTCTGTATTCATTGGCCATTACCGCGAAGGTAAATCTTATGGGAATGTCCAGTTGTGTGAAAGTAGAGTATTGTGTTCTGTTTTTGTTGTTTTTTATTCAATCAGTTGCGGCGAGTGGTTACTAGGGCATTGAAACCCCTTTACCGTCGTATACACGTAGTTTTAAAATTCTACTATTTTTTTAGCTTGAGTGTTAGCAGTTAAAATCAGTATTGTAGTTTTAGGCTCGCACGCAAATTATGCTCAAACACATCACTAGTACGATTATATGCTCAAGCACATCACTAGTATCTTGATAATGGGTGTCTGTGTAGGGAATGAATCCTGAAGTGGTCTGTTTCTTAAGTTCCACCCATTTATTACAGCCACACTCTCACCTCCGTTTGTCATCTTTTTTTTCATACCTGCTAAAGGACTCTGGTCCTTAATGAAGACTCTCCTTTCTCAGCTTTCATGCAAGAAAAACAAACTGAAATCCTCAGCTTCATTATTGTGTAGCCATTTACTAAACCTTAGAACACTAAGTCATCTAGGGTGTGTAAGCTGATGATGATAAGTAAAAATTAAGGGTCTTGTCAGCTAAGGCGAGTTATGTTCGCACCGTAAGTAAGATGGGATATTTTGGTAAGGTTTCCTTGAATGTGTACGATAATTGAGTGGCTTGGTTCCTGAATATACTCGCATACTTTTAAGCCTACACTGTAGGTTAAATAGCTCCACTTACCTTTTACCACCTCTCTATTGTCTTCTTATTGTTCTTTCCAGCCCAGTTAGCAGCATAACTATGTCAGCTGACCAGCTAGAGACCACCCACCTGATGGGGTACTTGAACATATAGCTAGCTGTGGTAAACCAAATACATGCAATGTGGTTGTTACTGATGATGCCTTACCAACAGAGGCTCTTAACATATTAAAGTTGTACCTTATTATGGGTCCTGTGTACATTATTTCAGCTCAATGTATCTACATAATACAGTCTATCTAGACTTCCATACCTCACCAGTCTTGAACACCCCGAAAGTATACCCAATAAATACTTCCTATGTGGAAAAGACTCTAACTCCTTTGGTAGATCCAGCTTGCAGGAAAAGTGGACATTCTACTTGGTTTCTTAGAGGATTACCTCTGCACACTGAACGATAGATCCATCTCAGGGAATCGTACAATAGCCACAACTAACATAATTTTTGGTTGGATTCTCACTGGACAAACTGAGTTATCATCACATGAAGTTGTACTCAAAGTTTAAGCAAAAGGGAATCCACTCCAATCAAGTCTTAAATAGATTGAAGGTGTCCCAGAAACTTATATCATTCAACTTGATGAATATTTCTCATTCCTACTTCCATGAGGGATAAACCTTGTCTCAAAACCCAAGATGTTTCATTCAAAATAAACATTAACTTCAATTCATGAAGGCTTCAATGAAGTAATGCATGAGTATCGCACATTGAATCACATGGAACTTGTACCTAAAATACACTTAATCGCTCCATCAATGAAGTTTACCATTTCCCCATAGGCTGGTGCCTGACTTTCTTTCTCTTATATGGCAGTAGTGGCATCAAGCCTAGCATATTTCCCAAGTCTTATTATTTAGATGAATTGTCCAACCTTATAACGTTGATATTAGAGAACAACAATATCAATGATAAATATGTATACAGTGGAACCTCTCCTAACGGACCTTCCATATAACGGACATCTCTCTGTAACGGACAAAAGTAAATGCACCGATGAGAATTACCATAGCTGCAATGTTTGACAAACCTCTTTGTAACGGACTCTCCCTATTCCGGGCAACGGACACTAACTCTGGCACGAATTATAATTACCCCAGGCTGGGGTAATTATAATTCGTGCCAGAGAGCGAGCGGACCTGCAAGTCACTTAACTTACTCAGTAAAAAATATTTTGATTATGTTTATTATATTGATATTAATTATTGCTAGCTACCAGCTATATCAATCCATGTGATGCTAGTGATGTAGTAATTTGTTTCATTCCCTTTACATATAGTTCTGGGACATAAAAGTGGCAACAGCAAGGTACTTTTGGCAGAGAGCATTTTCTGGCCCCATTTTTCATGCTGAATCCAAATATGCTGTCTGCCAAGCAGCTAAGTCATCATGTATAGAGATAAAAACAAAGTTTTCATTTCAAAAGAAGTATTCAGTACAAACAGTGTGATAATGACGACTAAAAATGATTTTGACACAGTTCATTTCCACTGCTGCATGTGCAGTCTCTTGTGCAGTTTAGATTTGACTTTTTACATCTACAACGTAAAGTTTTACATCCAGTCTTGCATTTGCAAGCTATAATTTCTTGGCAGGATTCAGGTACCGGAGACAATGACATCAGTATAGGCTTTACTTTCATACCTTCAACCTTCCAACCCATAGGTTCTGGGTTAGGTATGACTGGAAAGGCCAAATGAGCTTGTCTCCATATAGTTGCTTGATAATGAGCACGCTGTATGTGAAAGTGAAGAGCATCACTAGTTGGAGGTAGCGATTCTGGTGAACGTGACTTGTTAAATAGTACCACTCTTGCTTCATTGGTATTGCTCACGTTAGTGAGGTTGTACAGTTTACAGATAAACTGCTCAGCACTCTGTGTTGTCTCAGCTGTCAGGGCACCTTTTCCTAGGTTTTCCAGAAGGTGATGATATGTCTGAAAAGTCTTCCAGGCAGACTTCTTGCTGTAGCCGGCAATGTACGATGTAGTGTCGCTACCAGT
>WLWI01000950.1_pt1 | contig 25454 bp, 21 predicted proteins | sample 6701501 | NCBI WGS metagenome assembly WLWI01 (sample SAMN12718690, study PRJNA515312) | sponge metagenome | isolation source: marine sponge | host: Mycale hentscheli | place: New Zealand: South Island, Marlborough, Capsize Point | collected 2014-11-01 | reverse complement strand
TATCGGCGGTCGTGGATTTGGCGCTGATGCACGTGAGGTCTTTGAGGAAGGACTGACCGTTCCTATATCACGTATAGTAGATGCAGGAAAACTAAATGAGACCTTACTAGAAATTATTCGCGCAAATGTCCGTGAACCACTCCTCGTTGAAGGTGATTTACATTCTCTTATCGCCTGTAATGAACGTGGTACTCAGCGTCTATGTGAAATGATGTATGAATATGACATCGACTCACTGGAACATCTCGCGAACTGGATAATTCAACAATCACACAAGGGCATGAGTGAGGCAATCGCTAAATTGCCGCCGGGTGAATACCAACACCAGATACAGATTGACGGTTATGATTCCGCCCTAACACTCGCCGCAACTCTGAAAATAGCAGCTGATCATATTCATGTTGATCTTAGCGGCACATCACCTGCTTCAAGCTTCGGTATCAATGTACCTTTACCCTACACGACCGCCTACGTGAGTTTCGGCATTCGCTGTCTTGTCGGCGCTACCATTCCAAATAATGCCGGCTCTTTACAAAACATAAGTGTCAGTGCACCCGCTGGCTGTTTACTGAATGCACTTCGGCCCGCGCCAGTATCGGCAAGAGGAAGTATTGGTCATCTTTTGCCGGATTTGTTGTTTGGTTGTTTGTACCAGGCTATACCTGAGAAAGTTCCGGCAGAGAGCGCCTCATGTATCTGGGGCCCGATGTTGTACGGGAGTGCCGGCGATACTTCATTTAGCCTGGTTAACGCACACGCAGGGGGCATGGGCGCACGGCCCGGTCAGGATGGGCTGTCAGCAACGGGTTTTCCCTCGGGAGTGCGTTGCACGCCGGTGGAAGTGACAGAGTCAATATCACCGATAGTGGTTTGGCGAAAGGAATTGTTGTGTGATTCCGGAGGAGCAGGTGAATTTCGCGGTGGCCTCGGTCAGATAATGGAATATGGTCATATTGAAAATGCTGCATTCACTCTCTCCGCAATGTTCGAACGTGTTGCTAATCCGGCTCAGGGCAGAGCTAATGGCCAGGCTGGTGCTAACGGTAAAATTTATACCAGCGCAGGAAAAGAATTGCATGCAAAAGGCCAACAATTAATACCTGCTGGCGAACGTTTGATCCTGGAAATGCCGGGTGGTGGTGGTATCGGTAGCCCGCAAGAGAGAAATAAGTCCGTGCTTGCAGAAGAAATTAAAGACGAGCTAATCAGTCCTGATGCTGCAAAAGAAACTTACGGTAATCTCGATCAATAAAACTGTTGGAAATACCGTTTACAGTTCCTGCCATCAAAACGCTGAACAAATTTTTTACCAGTACACCTGGCTGCGAAGTGAAAAGGCTGATGGTTCTACGTTATCAAGCGCGTCTCCTGGACGAGAGAAGTCGAGCGTTGTAGCGTAGTTCGCCATGAAACGCATATTCTTTATTGGATACCAGTTAATACCGGCAGTTAAGACATCACCATCGCCACCAATAATTCCGCCATCATTTAGATCCATGTTTTCAATGCGCAGTGCCAGTTGCCAGGCACCCAGACCACCATCCAGAAGGGGTTTCCTGGGTGACACTCCACTGAACTGACCTTTTTTATATTTCATCGATTCGCCGGTGAGAAACCAGCCTGCTTCCATGGACCAGGCGTTTAAATCTGCATTACCTGTCACGTTATCGTCAACACTCCAATGTACAAACTCACCTAAAGCATGAAAGGGACCCCAAACTGCCGCCGCTTCCAAATCAAATGCATTGATACTATCCACATCGTTACCGAAGTCTGCGACTAATGCGCGGTCAGAAAGGTGAGAAATAATACGTTGTCTTACTCTGATGCGATCACCATGTGGCTTTTTATACATATACGAAGCACCGACATGTAACAGGTGCTTCTTGTCTTGCATGAATGGTGTACCGGCAACACGAACCGCAAAAGTTGTCTCATCTTCGCCATCATCATCGACGTTTACTTCACCATCTCCAGGGGATTCGAGAAAGCCACCGGCATGTAGCAGCCAGCGCTTACCATCCACACGAAGGGATGCGCCGTAATTACGAGCAGGAGATAATGGGCCATCAGCGAATAGCGGTCGTCGTAAAAACGACATGTACTTACTGCTACTTATCGTAGTGAAACCGAAAGGTACATGTTGCTGACCTACTTTTACATTGTAAGCATTACCATTCATTTTATTGTTATAAGATAGCCAGCCATCTTTAAGCTCTGCGTCTGAACCAGCAAAGTCATATTCAAGCTTTGCCTTCCAATGTTTGAAAAATGTGGTCTGGAACCCCAATCGAGAACGTCTTAGTTCGGAACCGCTCTTCTCATCACTATTACCATCATCGTCAACCCAAACGCTATCCCAGAACACTCGGCCAATAGGCTGAAAGGCAAATTTTTTATCTTCAGATTCAATCTTTAGTTTGCCCTTCGTCGTTATCTTGGGAAGTCGGGCGATCTTTTCGTCAACCTTTGCTTCGAGTTTACTCACTTTATCTTCAACTCTTCCTGAATCTAAATGTGCTGCGTTTACCAGTAGGCTGTATTCATCTTTAGTGAGACTTCCTTTGTCATGAAGGACTTTTAACAATTCCATCATGACTTCACTTGTTGCAAACGCAGGTGTAGACAATACCAGCGTTAGATTCATGATACTGATTACAAAAAGTTGTTTTACATTGAAGTAACTGAACATCTCTTTTTTCCTTCCATTTTTGAATATATTTGATTCATTAGAATTTTAATTAAGTAAGAAAAATACCTTTGAACATGAAGAAGAAAACAATTGCCAAACCTGCACCCACTGGCAGTGTCACCAGCCAGGACATGAAAATACTGGCTACTGCCCCGAGATTTATGGCACTTATGCCGCGAGCTAAGCCGACACCGAGCACGGCACCAACCAGGGTATGTGTTGTAGAGACTGGAATACCAAAGCCTGAAGCCAATACCACTGTTGTCGCTGCTGATAACTCCGCAGCAAAGCCCCTGGTAGGAGTCAATTCAGTGATTTTTTTACCGACGGTCGCTATCACTCGATAACCCAGGGTGATAAGACCAAAGACGATACCTGCCCCACCCAGGAGAAGAATCCATGGCGGCATAATTGATTTTTGTAAAACTTCTCCTCCACTTTGAATCGTACCGACAACCGCAGCCAGAGGACCAACAGCATTAGCCACATCATTTGAGCCATGTGCAAAGGCCATGGCACAGGCTGTAAAGATCATGAGGACAGCGAATATCCTTTCTACATCACCAAAGCGATTCTTACTCTCTTCAGCCGAAGAGGGTTTGATATTTTTCAGTAAATTTCGCCCTATCCAGGCGACTATAAATCCAAAGATTAAGGCATAGAGCATGCTTTCGCCCATCCCAACTTGAAGGCCAACATGTTTCAGTCCTTTCATCAGTGTCACCATGGCAATCATAAAACCGGTGAATAACATGTAGACGGGTACATATTTTTTTGCCATGGCAAATGGTTCGGCACTATTAAGAATGAGTGTTTGTACACTTCGCATTAACAAAAACGCAATCGTGCCTGCCAGTAGGGGAGATATGACCCAACTTGCCGCTATTGTTGCAACCTTATTCCAATGTACCGCCTCCATGCCTACGCCGACGGCAGCAAAGCCAACAATAGCGCCAACTATTGAGTGAGTTGTAGAGACAGGCCAACCAAAACTGCTGGCCAACATTAACCAGATACCTGCTGCCAGCAAAGCAGACAACATCCCGAAGATAAGTATTTCAGGTGATCCCGATAATAATGCCGGATCAATTATTCCTTTGCGGATTGTTGAGGTGACTTCTCCTCCGGCAAGGTAGGCACCGGCAAACTCAAATATCATGGCGATAATAATCGCCTGCTTGACCGTCAATGCCTTGGAGCCAACTGAAGTCCCCATGGCGTTGGCAACATCATTCGCTCCAACTCCCCAGGCCATGAAAAACCCAAATACACAGACAAGAATTAGTAGTATCTGCCCATATTCAGCAATTAGTAACATATTAATATTCTCTTAAAATTTATTAGCGGGCGACGATGACATGGATCTGATCACCGGCTGTTTGTGCAGCGTCAGCAAGGTTGCCAATCCGTTCAATAATCGTATACAGAAAAATGACATCCACGGGAGGAAGCCTGGTTTCCAGAGGATGTAGTAACGAACGAATCTGGATTTGTTGTTCATCGGTCTCGTGCTCAAGATCATCCAATGATGAAATTAATCCTTCTACCAAATCTATTTCTCTTCCGCCAAACCCTGTTTCAATTAATTCGTCTAACTCATCGACTACTTTCTTTGCCGCTAGCGCTGTGTCCACTGCAGTTTTTACGAACTGATCCAGTTGTTGAGATATGTCAGCAGGAACGACCATTTTTCTACCAAGCATCAGGCCGGCAATGTCCTTTGTGATATTGGCGAGTTTGTCCTGCTTGGTTAGCAAACTGAGCAAGTCCTGGCGAGGTATTGGCATGAACAAGCTCTTGGGAAGCCTGAGCCTGATATGTTTTTTCCCAGAATCGCCCCGATTCTCTGCCGCGACAATCTGTTCATAGATGACCTCTGCCTGTTTCCAGTCATCTTTGATGACCGCGTCAAAAAAGGGCAAGAGGTGTTGAGCACATTCCACCACACATTGCATATGCTCCTGCAGTGGTTTTATTGGTGATTGTGCGAATAAACCGCTGAAAGTACTGGATGAAGTCATTTTTTTATCCTTCGAGTAAGCCAAAAAATACGTTGGAACATCCAACGACGCGAAGGATAAACAGCTAATGTTAAGACTATATAAAGATAGCGTTAATTTTCTATGAATTAGCTAAAGGGAAAGTTACTCGAAATACAGAGCCATGCCCAAGGCTACTTACCACAGACACCTGCCCCTGATACTTGACTGCTATATGTTTGACGATAGACAGACCGAGGCCTGTGCCACCGGACAACTGTGAATGTGACTTATCCACCCGGTAAAATCGTTCGAAAATTCGTTGTTGTTCAGACTCATCGATGCCAATTCCATTATCTTCAACCTCAATAATGGCCTGATTTTCCGTTGTACTGGTACTCACACTGATACACCCGCCCTGAGATGTATACTTAATTGCATTGTTCACCAGGTTATCAACTAATTGTGATATGGAGTTCTCTTCAGCAAAGATAAATACTTTGTCAGCGGATGACTTGACTTCCAAATTCAGGTTTTTATCAAGCACTGTAATCTGAAGTGCAGCACAACAATTCTCAATTATTGCAACCAAATTAAGCTTAGCCCCAGCTCCGGTTTCCTTTGATTCAATTCTAGATAATGCTAATAAATCAGAGGTCAATGCGGATAGCCGCAAAATTTGAGCCTGGATTTTCTCCAGGAAACTTCGACGTGTGGTCTCATCCATATTGACATCATCAATCATGGTCTCAGCTAGCCCGCGTATTGCCGTTAGAGGAGTTTTAAGCTCATGCGATGCGTTAGCTACGAAATCTCTACGAATAGTTTCAACTTTGCTCAATGTGCTTGCCATTTGATTCAAGGCATTAGCCAAATCACCAAGCTCATCACGACGGTTTATATCAAGGTGTTGTTGGTAGTCACCATCAGTAACTGCCTGCGCCATATTTTTCATCTGGCGTAATGGTTGCACAAAATTTCGTGTTATCCAGAATCCTAGAAAAAGAGCAATTATTGAAGTAAGGAGCGCGGCAAGAATAACGACATTTCGTAGTCTATTTAAACGCTGATCTATTAATGACAGAGGCAAGGCTACACGCACAAAACCCAGCAAAGTATCGTCTTCGTGAATCGACATAGCAAGGTAGCGCATGGGTTTGGATAGAGTTTTACTGTACCTGGATATGGTGCCCAGTTCATTGTCGAGGGCTTGTTGAATTTCCGGCCGACTCAAATGATTATCCATATTCCCCGGGTTTTGATTTGTATCTGCCAAAACTACACCGTCTTTGGATATGACGGTTACTCGTGAATCAAGATCGGTGGTTAATTGAATAATGCGTTGTTGAAATTCCCCCAATTGCCCGGATAACAAAGCAGGTTGGATACTCTCTCGCAATATACTTGCCTGGCTATTTAAGCTTTTTTCTAACTCTACCAGACTATCTTGTTGCATTTGCCTGGCTATCATCAAACTGGCAATCACAGTGGTAAACAATATGACAAATACAAATCCAGCATATAGTTTTAGAAAAATCCGTGAGTAAGCCAAGGTCCTAATTCCCTAGTCAAATTTTTCCGTGAATCGGTAACCAACACCTCTGACCGTCTCAAGCAATTTGCTGTGCTCCCCCAGTGCTTTACGTATAGAACGAATATGTACATCAATATTTCTGTCTAGCACAACCACTTTATCACCGACAGCGTTTTGCAAAATCTGCTCTCTGCTAAGCACTCTCCCTGCTTGTGAAGCCAATGTAAGAAGGATACGAAATTCCGTCGTTGTCAGACTTAAATGTTCGCCATGCAATTTAGCGGCAAACTGTTCTGGATCAATTTTGAGTGGTCCGAGCGTAATAATTGTATCTTGATGTTCGACCGTATCACTGCGACGCAATACAGATTGCACCCTTGCCATTAACTCTTTCGTACTAAACGGCTTAGTAACATAATCATCAGCCCCAAGACCAAGACCGTTCACAATGTCACTCTCTTCTTCTTTGGCAGTTACCATAATGATGGGTATTGAGCGAGTTAATGTGCCACCTTTTAATGTTTTGCAAAGCTCAAGGCCACTCAGTTTTGGTAACATTAAATCCAGCAGCACCAGGTCAGGTTTTTCGTTTCGAACCAGCTCAAGGCCAGCCATTCCATCCATAGCTGTAGTAACCTGATAACCCTCCCGCAACAGGTTATATTCAATTATTTCAAGAATATCCTTTTCATCTTCAATTACAACTATATGCATATTGTTACTCTTTTTCAGCTGTTCCGCGGGACTCTATTGGCTTGTACGAACATTTCGGTGGCGAAATTATACTCTGTCTAAACATTCTAGTGTTTATCATTCAAAAAGACGTAATTCTTATTATTATGCTAATAAATCGGATGTTTTTCGGCGACATATATTTTCATTGTAACTTACCTTCTTACTAGCATACCGTTATTGATGAACATTGCTGTATTATAAAGATGATTCTATTTTGAAATACAGTCCTAGTGTACATTGGAGAGAAAATGTGACTGAACCTGCTAGTAAGAAAAAACGAACAAAGAGAAATGTTCCAGAGCTGGAAGACAATTTTTTCAGTACGCACGTTGCCTACTCAGTCATTGCGCTTGCAAATAGCATTACTCAAAATACTCTTAAAAACACATTGGTAGATAGCTCCTTATCCGTCAATGAGTGGCGAATATTGAGACTGACCTTTCTGTATCAATCTATTAGTGCAATTGACGTTATCGAAATATTCGGACTGGACAAAACCACTACTAGTCGCGCGATCACGAAACTACGTGATGCAAAATTTATAAAAATGACACCAAATAAGGAAGATAGAAGACAAACCCACTTCGACCTTACAGCAGCAGGTAAACGATTACATAACAAAATTATAAAGCGGGATAATATTTCAGATACCTCGATTGAAAATGTACTAAGCACAAAAGAAATTGCATCCTTTCATCGGACAATGAAGAAACTGCGTACTCATGTTAAGAACATGATAATGCAGGAAAACGAATAAGAAGCGTGAGATAAGTCAGAGGTAATAATATTCAATTTAGTAGACTGGTTTTACATTTCTAAGCGCAGTGTCTATATCTGCAGGTAGCCAACACTCGCACCTCCACAGACAAATAACGTCTGCCCAGTGACGAAATCATTCTCCGCATCAACAAAATACATAACCGATTTGGCTATATCTTCGGTTTTACCAATACGGCCCATGGGCAGTGTCTCGAGTATAGCCTCCTCTTTTTCGCTGCCTTCTGGAATCACATTACGGAACATATCGGTGGATATAGGTCCCGGTGCAATTGCGTTGACCGTTATTCCAAATTGGCCGAGTTCAAGTGCCCAGGTTCGCACCATTCCTATTTGCGCTGCCTTGGTTGCTGTATAAACTGTACGAGTAGCAAGTCCAACAGCTGCGCGTGAGGAAATAATGATGATACGACCGGACTGCTTAAGTTTCATTGTAGGTAAACAAGCCTGCGCCAGGAAAATTGCGGCGCCCAAATGTAAGTTGGTCAGTGCATAAAGATCATCAAAGCTAACGTCTTCCAATTTGGCGGATCGCAGGGAACCCGCATTGTGAATAAAGATACTGGGTTCAAAATCTACAATGGCCAAAGCGGCTTCTTCAATGCTTTTCTGATTACATAAATCAAATTTCAAGCCAATCAGGTTTTCATGCTCAATATCAGGAAGATCCAGGGCAATAGATACAACGCGAAAACCCTCAGCAAGCAGTTTTTCGACTATCTCCTTTCCCACGCCTGTGTTTCCACCGGTTACAATTGCTGTATTCATTGTTGAAGCTCCTGTTCGATTTTGGTTTCTGAGCGAGACTTTACCGCATGAAAGGAAATTAGTCAGAATATCCAGGAAACTCCTATGTTGTTCTGATTATTTCCGGATTTGGTCCGTTATTACAAGTAACCTGATACAGGCAAGACCGCCCGCTACAGAGTTTTTTCTATAGCTTTTACTTGCCAAATCATTATATTAATTATACTCTCAGATGAGAGTATATTAAAATTGTATTAAATACAGAAATATTTACCGCAAGACAAGCACCTTGCTCTGGAGATGAAAAGTGAACGTGTCTGAATATTTGCTCATGCGCCTGCATGAATTGGGAGTTAAACATGCATTCGGTGTCCCGGGTGATTTTGTTCTGCCCTTTTTCGAAACATTAGCAAAAAGTGATATCACGCATATCGCAGCCTGCAATGAATTGAATGTGGGTTATGCCGCGGATGGCTATGCGCGTATAAGGGGAATAGGACTAGCTGTAGTGACCTATGGACCCGGAGCCTTCAGCCTGCTAAATGCGATAGCCGGCGCCCATGCTGAGGATGTCCCAATGGTAGTAGTATCGGGTGGACCAGCAACAGGTGCTTATCAAGGTAAGCCTCGTCCTGTATTACATCATTTATTAAATGATAATTATGAGGCCTCCATCAAAATTTTCGAGCAATGCAGCGGCTATGCCACTGTTCTCGATGAGCCTGAACGAGTAGTGGCTGAAATAGACAAGGCCTTATCTATTTGTATTGCGCAAAAGAAACCGGTGTTTCTGGAAATCCCGAAGGATATTCAACTTCTACCGATAGAAATCCCGGTCGAAAAAAGTACAAGCATAGAAGTGCTAGCAATTAATGACACTACCCGTATGGCCGCCGAGTTGCTTGTCGACAGAATTAAGAAAAGCAAACGCACAGTTATCCTACCCGGTCACGAGATACATCGATGGTGTCTACAGGAGAAGATGATCTCCCTGTTAGAGAAAACAAATATTCCAGTAGCATCAATGTTTGTAGGTAAAGCCGAGTACCTTGAATTTTTACCTAATTGTATCGGCGCATACCAGGGTGCCGGCAGCGTTGAAGAGGTTAAAAATTACGTTGAGGGTGCAGATACCGTAATCTACCTTGGTTGTGTTCCATCAGATCTTAATCTCGGTGGCTTTACAGCTAAACTATCAAAACAACAAACGGTGACAATTTGGAATAATAGTATTGAAATGGATCAGGGTGATTTTAAGGACGTATCCATTACCGGTATTGTCGATGCACTGGCGAAAAACCTGCCTGATAGTTTATTTGATGATGAAAATGCACCAGTACAAAATTTCGCGCATAAGCCAGACACAAACTATGAGGTTAAGCATGACGAAGTTCTAACCAGCAAGCGATTTTATGATCGACTGGCAAATTTTTTTGAACCTGGCGATATCGTACTGGGCGATGCAAGTTGTGCATTCAACCTGACACATATGCAATTCCCCTCCGAAACCACATTCATCGCTTCCAATTACTGGGCTTCGATCGGCATGGGGTTTGGTGCGACATTAGGTGCCTGCTTTGCTGGTGAGCCTGCACAGCGAATTATTGCTGTTGAAGGTGATGGGTCTTTCCAAATGACCGCTCAGGAATTGTCCAGCATGATTCGTTATAAGAAATCCCCCATCGTCTTTGTTGTGAATAATAATGGTTATACCGCTGAAAGATTTATTCATGATGGTGAGTTTAATGACATCCCCCAATGGCAATATCATCGCCTGCCGGAAGTATTCGGCGGCGGCGTAGGTATCGAAGTACGGACAGAAGGTGAATTTGAAATGGCACTCGAAATAGCAAGCAATTCAGATAATTCTGATTTGACTCTTATTGAAGTACATCTTGACCCCTATGATGTCTCTGACAGATTTCGTGCAATGTGCGCAGCTTTTCGCACTCATTAACAGGTAGTTCCTTTATTTACTGGGGCAAGTTCTTACTACAGTGCTGGACCAGGAAGTATGGGACTGCCATCACTGAATCTTGAGAAACGAAATCGATTTAGATCGAATTCAATATCCTTTCCCTGAACCAGTTTAGCCATCACATATCCAGCACCTGGGCCAATTCCAAAACCGTGTCCACTGAAACCTGCCGCCAGGTAGAAATTTTTAAAATCGGGAATCTCATCCATAACCGGGACAAAATCCGGCGGCGCATCAATCATCCCCGCCCAGGCCTCCTCAATCTCTGCATTTTCCAATATTGGTAAATTGCCAGCCATTAGCTGCTTGATCTTCTTCACGGCATAGGGATTAGGGGCGGGATTTAATACTCTTGTAAGCTCGAAGGGAGTGATCTCATCAGGACGCCAACTTCGTTTAGGAAATAACCTGTCAATAAGACCATCATTAAAACGTAAGCGCATTCCTGACCAGGTCATTTTCAACGCCGGAAGAAATTCAGTAAAGTAACGAAAACTATCGGCGCTCACATAATGGTCAAGGTAATTCCCCAAGGATAAAGTATAACCACCATCCTCTCGACGCCTGAAAGCATATTTATGTGACCCCGCGCCTCCTGAGTAGCCAGCTGAAGTTGAACTTGTGCGAGCCACAGTGCCTTTGACCAGCAACTGTGGAAACCTCACCCCCATATTCGCGAGAAATGTCGAGGACCAGGCTCCACCTGCGCAAACAACTGCATTAGCACGCACTGTTCCCAATTCAGTTACTACACCGGAGACTGTTCCCGTTTGCATTTCAATCGTACGTACTGCGCAATTTTCAATAATGGAAACACCGGCGCGTTGCGCTGCCCTGGCTAAAGCAGGTACTGCGATAAAGGGTTCAGCCCTGCCATCACTGGCCGTATGCATCGCACCTTTCCACTTATGCTGAGGATGGTCGAGTTTTTTTCCCAATTCAGCTGCACTTAACAAGCAAGTATCAAGCTGATATTTTTTGGCAATCTTCATCCACTCTTCAAAATCTTGCTGATCTTTTTCATCATCTGCAAGAAACAACAAACCCTCTCTGGTAAAGCCAAGATCTTCACCCGTCTCGCTTGCCAATCCTTCCCATATATCAAGAGATTTTGTAACAATGGGAAGTTCAGCCTCATCACGTCCCATTTGTCGTACCCAGCCCCAGTTACGAGTCGATTGCTCACCAGCAACACGACCCTTCTCACAGACCAAAACCGAAATCCCGGCCTTCATCAGGAACCAGGCAGTGGATATTCCAATAACCCCTGCGCCAATGATCACAACATCCACGGCATCTGGAAGCGTATCGTTGAATGTAACTGGAGACTTATCGGATAACATTGGCATGTCTTGCACTCTTTGATTCTAGTAAAAAATCGGATATTAAAATGATTCCAGATATTGCTCACAATGTACACGTAATATCCAAATAATATAGAATCTTTACTAACAAATTTTAGCCATTATTTTTGCCAAAACAATACAGGAGAATTGAATGACCTGGATTAATTATGTCTTACCGGATGATGCAAAGGGTCGTTTAAAGGCTCTTTATGAGAAGTACACACGACCTAAAAGCAATCTGTCGAATATTATTACTGCGCACTCCCTTCGACCGTACATGCTGGAAGGACATATGGCCTTTTATCGAGCCATACTCTATCACTCTGCCAACAAACTACCCTTGTGGTATCTCGAAGCTATTGGTATTTATGTGAGTTACCTGAATGGCTGTAGTTATTGTGTATCTCATCACACACTATTTGGAAGACAAGTGATTGATGATAAAGAGAGATGGGAAGAAATTGTTGTTTACCTGACAAACGGCAATCCGGAATCTTGTTTTAATGGTAAAGAACTTGCTCTACTAAACTATGCAAAGGACGTTACTCTTAACCCTGGCGCAATTACTGAACAGAGTATAATCGATATACGTGCAAGTGGTGCTGATGACGGCGAGATTCTGGAGGTTAACCAGGTCTGTGGTTATTTTTCATATGCAAATCGAACCGTCTTGGGCCTGGGTATTTCTGAAGAAGGTGAATACTTTGATGAGTCGTCTCTTTGACCTTTGTGAAATTTGATTTATCTTAGCTGAGAAATGCAATACTTGGCGTATCAAAACCTCGAGCAAATTCAGCCTACCCAAATAACCTCGTCTTCCTGGCGCAATGCCGCAATGAGGCAAGCTGCTACCATATGAATACCTTTATCGGGTCTAACGGCCGGAATCGCTTTTACTTCTAACTGTCCATATTGACTCTTAGCCTCAATAGAGAGGTTTCGATCTTCACCCGAGTCTGGTTGTATTACTTCAATCTGCACATTATCGAGACCTGTTCCTGCTAATCCAGTCGCCACGGCAACGTTAACACTCTCAGGAAAAAGTTTTCCTCCTTCACGTACACTTCCCTTGAAAAGAGTTTTTCTGCCTTCTGTAGATGGTGCAACATCCACGGTAGCCAGTACCTGTGCATCCTCGTCCACAGAGATTGCCGCCAGACCGTCAAGACCTGCAATGGCACCTGACAATACCCGCAATCGATTGCCATTTTTCCGACCTGAATCCTCAAGTAAGCTGAACAATTCATTGTCAGCTAGCGCCGCCGCATTAACTGTCCACAAGTTGGCAACACTCAGCGCACGTTCACCGTATAAGCTCATACTCACGGGACTCGCGGCATCGATAATTAAATCAAAATCATTTTTGAAAAAGGAATCAGCATCAGTGAGGCTGACAAGACCATCAAGTTCTCGTTCAGTCTGTGTTAATACCGCAAGCAGAGACCACTCACCCGCCTGGCCCGACTGAACAGCCTTGATTAGGGGTGCGCCAATACGTCCGCAACCTATAATGCCCAGTTGTTTCATATATTATTAGGCCGGTGGCTGCGGATACAAAGAATCATGACTGTGAACCATCATCCAATTGTCTTCGCGCTGTTCGAATATGAAAGTCATCCGACCCTTACGTTCAACAGGTTTTCCATCCGGACCCGGCGCAGATGATTCAAACAGACAGATCGCCCAGCCCAGATTTCCTGAAGTTTTGATTAACATGGAGTCGCTTACCATAGTGAACTCATCGATCTTTGGCCAAACTCTGGAAAACTGTTTTTCGTAGAGTTCTTCATAGCCGCGTGCTATTACAGCAGCGGATCCATAGTAAACGCCATCGTCAGGAATAAAATCTCGCACAGCTTCATAGTCCAACTTGTGGACACTGTCGACTACTCTATTAAGGATCTCTCTAATAGCGAACTCACCATTATCTTTATCCTCAGACTCTTGTTTACTCATGTCTCAGCTCCAGACTCTCTAAATCTTACTATCTCCACTGCATTTCGATAATTTCTATGGGCTCTTTATCAATATTCTCATAACTGTGACTGCTCCCGCCTGCATGCCATTTATACTGACCTGCTTCAACCTGGGTTATTTCGCCTACATCATTGACCAATATTCCTGATGAAAGATAAACCTGCGCATATGGTAAATTATGTTGATGAATTCCGGTTTTCTCACCAGACTCCAATTTTATGCGATAGACACTCGCGTGCGCTTTTTCCATTGTCTTCTGTAGTCCACTGGTGTCACCACTCAATGGGGTAACACCTGTCGAGATATCGTCCTTAATAGCGATTCCAATTACATGAAATGGAGTTGTACCGATATTGCCTACGCGATGAACGTGGGGTAGCCCATGATTGTCAGAACTAAATCTCAAATCACCGGTTTTAACATCAGCCTCACGTTTTTTGCCACCAAGGGGTTCTGCCCATACCTTGGTCCCGACAATCGTGATGTAAAGTAGATCGATTACGTGTTTATGGTAAAGACTCACGTAGCCCGGCGGCAAGTTAACGTTCAATATCATTGTGTGCTCGTTTTCAAACTCCAGTTTATGTTTAGGTTCTTCATAAACAGGCACCCATTCTTCGGCATAACTATTAATGCCACATAAAGACAAACCGACGCCAATTAATACGAAACGTAACAATATGTTGATTTTTCCGGTAATAGAAAACAGCCCATTTCTCAATAGGGCTGTCAAATTCGATAGTTCATCTAAGAATAGCATTTGGACACTCTCCAATTAAATATATGCAAGCTAATCTGCTCATCACAGATAACTCGCTACAGGAAATTGAAAAATAACACACTTGGAAATAAAACAGTATTGATGATCTCTGTCTATATCATGTTCTGGGCAAATGTTATCGATGAAGGAGTGACTAATTGAGACTTACGCTACTTAAACGGTCACTGAGACATCCTGTACTTATACTGCCCCGTTTTAGCAGAAAAAACTTGTTTCAGTCCTGCTTTAACTACGCAAAAGTATAAATCAGGAAAATCTGTAAATGTTTTATAACTGGTGAATATTGAACAATTTGCTGAGTGTGAAAATCAAGCTACCTCATCTGATATTGGCTCTAACAAGTCTGAATCCAAATCAAAACCTGACGCTATTATTTCTGGAACCTTAACAGGTGGTACAGGACGTGAATATAGATAACCCTGAACATAATCACACTTTAGCTCAATCAGTTTACGTAATTGTTCTTCTGTTTCTACACCTTCTGCAATTATGATCAGATCAAACTTATGCGCGAGATTAACAACACTCTGAGTAATTTCTCTATTCCGAAAATTGGAATCGATATCTGATATCAAACTTTTATCTATCTTGACAAATTTAACCGGCAAGTCAGTCAAGTAGTTTAACGAAGAATAACCGGTTCCAAAGTCATCCAGTAACAAACCAATACCCATATCGCTCAGTTTATTTAGCAAATCAATTGTTGATGAATTCGTTCTGTCAATGATACTGTTTTCACTAATTTCAATATTGAACATTGAAGGATCTATGTCTGTATCAGCCAGTGATGACTCAATTATTTTGATCATACTGCTATCATTCGATCTGCCTATTGAGAGGTTAATTGTTATTGGCGTATTGACTTCCCTGTTTCGTTTCCATTCATTAAGTTGTGATATTGATTTGCAAATGACCCAGGAATCTATTTGATCCATGAGACCTAATTCTTCCGCCTGAGGCAGAAATTCCATCGGTCCTACTAAGCCTTTAACTGGATGCTGCCAACGAAGTAAGGCTTCAAGATGTGATACAGATTGATCGGCTGGATTAATAATGGGCTGGTAGTACAAACAGAGCTCATTTCCGTTTATTGCGTGTAGTATCTCCTGTTCATGCGTGAGTAAATTAGTCGATTGAAACTGAAGTTCCTCGTTAAATACCCTGAAATTATTTTTACCTGACTCCTTGGCAGAATACATGGCCATATCTGCCAGACGTTTAAGATCAGACATATTGTCACAGTCATCCGGATAGAACGCAGCACCGATACTTACGCCAATATACATTTCTTCGTTATCTAAAATAAAAGCCTGTCTCATTGCCTCCAGTATTCGACTGGCAATCGCGTCCACCTCTTGCCTGTTATTTACCCGCATCATGATAGTGAATTCATCGCCTCCCTGTCGTGCGACAGTATCTTCTTCACGCATAATCTGGTTTAGACGACTGGCAGTTTCTATAAGTATTTCATCTCCAGCCTCGTGGCCCATAGTGTCATTTATTGTCTTGAAGTTATCGAGATCGAGAAACAGGAGTGCAATGTGAGTATCTGCTCGTTTCGCCTGAGCGATACTCACCAATAGTCGGTCTTCAAACAATGTGCGATTGGCGAGACCAGTTAATGAATCATAATGTGCGCGATTCCATAGGTTTTTATTAAGAGATTCGAGTTGCCTTGCCAGATCATTGAAATATCTTCCAATAACGCCAATTTCACCAACGTCATTTTCATTAAGCCGCACAAGCATATTTCCTGATGAAAGTTCCGAAAAACCATGCTGAACGCGTAGTATGAGTCGATTAATGAGTTTGCTTACGTAATAGACAAGTAGCGTGACAATTATTAGGGCAGCTATTGAAAATAGGGTATTTTGACTAATCGATATGTTCAGATTTTCTTCTAGTTTGTCCTGCCGGGATTTAGTTGTCGCTAATACCTGACTGACCAAATCGTCCAGTGTTTCAGACATTGTATTTATAAGAGGGCCTATTTCATGCTTTACAAGAAAGGAATCGCGTTGACTCTCATCACTTATTGATAGTTTTATAACCTTATCAAGATCGATTTCGTACTGCTGAACTTCCATTTCCAGTTCTTCAAGTAAGTATATTGCATCTTCACTTTCAAAATTCTGCATATAGCTAATATAGTTACTAAGATTACTTGCAACTGTGGCTTTGAACAAATTCAGGTCCGACATTTCCGCCTGGTTGCTGGTAGTTATATATCCATTCGCTGATTTCGTAAAACTCAACCACACATATCGTAGTTCATAAAAATTGTTGATGATTAGAGGATAAAATTCATGCTCACTTAGATCTGTAAGCTCCGTCTCAATATCAGAGAAATAGTTTTGAACCTCCGATTCTCTTGGCTCAAGAAAATCTACATACATTTTCCTTGCCGGATAATTTCGTAGCTCATCATTTGCTAATTCATAAAGATGTTCCTTGTAGCTGGTCAACTTTTCTGAATTTTCGCTAAATAAATCCAGATGTTTCTTGATATCGTTTTCGATAATCAGGTTGATAGGCCCTCCACTATCAAAGCCTTGCTTGTTAGTGTCAAAATAATAGTTTTTGTGAACAATCTTATCCAATTCAAGCAACTGATTTGCAAACTGATTCGAGTGTTTCTCTAATGATTTCCTGTTCTCATCATTTTTTGTCACTACGAAGAAACCTATGTTTTTGCCCAATTCATGCAATGTTGTGCGTAGGGAAATCGCAGCCAGTAAGGCTGGCTGGTCAATCTCATGTATTTGCTTTGAAGTATTAGTTGCGTGTTGCAGATTGTTATAATCGAGTAGAAAACTGAAGCAGAAAATTACGATTATTAAAAATAATTGTATTTTCAAAATTCTTGAAATTGTGATGTTTACTAATGACATAAAAAGCTATTTCACTGAACCTGATTTTTTCTCCATACCTCCCAATTTGGTCAGCGTTAGATGAAACTGACCTGCCTGTAGATATCACTAGAGTAATGACGCGCTGTGATATCCACCGAAATAGTATCGGCGGGATTATCAGCGGCTTGAGTTCAATAAATTGGCGACAACCTCCACTATTAAAGAATTACCTGGACCTGGCCGATAAATAGCAAATCCTAACCATTCAGTAGAAATAGTATTACGATGTCATTCATACTTACTCGTTTGCGCCAGTTCTCATACCTCTCTATGGTCCTTATGGTCATATGTTTTGGCAGCGCTAGTGTATTCGCCGAAGAACCTTTGGGAACTCCAGAGCTTTTTGATATCGAAGCATTTGATGACGGCATTAATTTGGAATTGGTTAATCTTGGGAAAACTCTCTTTTTTGACAACCAGCTTTCAAAGAATCGGTCTATTTCCTGTGCCAGCTGTCACAGTCCTTCACTTGGTTTCGGTGATGGTAAAAAAACTTCAACAGGCTTTGCCAATCAGCAATTGCCGAGACATTCTCCTTCAATTTATAACATGGCCTGGAATGTTACATTTATGTGGGATGGACGTGTCAGTTCTTTGAAGGAACAGGCCAGCCTCCCGTTTCTCTCGGAAAACGAAATGGGTATGTCAGCAGAGTTACTAGTATCTCGAGTAAGCGAAAATAGAGATTATCAAGACCAATTCCGTCGGGTCTTTGCTACAGAAGAAATAACAGAAGAACAGATATACGAGGCTATTGCTGCCTTTGAAATGACCCTTATTTCCAATAACTCGGCTTTTGACAAATATCTTAAAGGTGAAAAAAATGCAATGTCCCCGGCTGCTATCAGAGGTCTGGAGCTTTTCAAAGGAAAAGCTAAATGCATCCAATGTCACGATGGAACTAACTTAACTGACAACAGTTTTCATAACATTGGTGTCGGAAACGATACCGACCTTGGCCGTGGCGTAGTAGTGGATGATGAATCTCTAAACTTTAGTTTCAAAACACCAGGATTAAGGAACGTCGCTTTGAGCCCGCCCTATATGCACGATGGTTCCATCGCATCACTAAAAGAAGTAATAGAGTTGTACAACGAAGCGGTAGCGAATAATGGTGTGTTGGATGAGCTTATTAAACCCTTAAACCTTGCTGACGGAGAAATTAACGATCTGGTGGAATTCCTCAACTCTTTAACAGATCCAGTCAACCTGGAAACGTCAATTGTAACGATTCGAGAATAACAAAATGATTTTTAAAATGAATGTAAAACCCATTGCCAATATTGCTATTGTATTTTCAATGTTGGCGATTATTTCGATAGATTCTGCCTACTCAGAATCAATAACAGGAAATATAAGCTTTAACAAAAGAGCTCCCTTTGCTGGTGTATTTTACAGTGTTAAAGGAGAACAGAGTAATCAAGCGACTAATGTTGACCAATTGAATAAGCAATTCACCAAACCAGTATTTGTAATGAACCCGGGAGCCAATTTGCAGTTTTTTAATTCAGATGACATCGGTCACAATATTTACGCTAATTCATCAGACTATTCTGTCAAATTTGATGTTGGTTTAATGAACCCCGGGACTGAATTGAGGATGGATGTTGAATGGCCTGACGAAGCCTTCGTTCGCATATCGTGTAAAATTCACCCGAAAATGAAAGCCTACATTGCGAATTTACCGAGCGATAATTTCACTGCTATCGAATTCGACAGAAAAATAAACGAGTACGATTTTCAATTAGACAATATTGGAGACTCAGATGATATCTTCAGACTGTGGATGTCGGGCTATGATACTTTGAATATTGATTTGAATGGTAAACAAACCCTCTCAATTCCTATTACAAAAAGAGGTAAAGAATACGGCCAACTTACCCTGAGTAGGGTAAATTGAAATTGAAACTATATCGATATTCATTGGCTGTGATGCTGCTGTTCTCACACCAATTGATATTCGCAGAGCCAACAGTTCAGCATCCTGTCAATAAGGGTGGATTTGTTCCGCCTACTCTCAATGTTGATGGTTTAGAGAATTATTTTGAACGATGGCACTGGTTAACTGGCTATGATCTATCGGGCTTGCATTGGCACAACTTTATTTCCATATACACAAACATCGGAACTAAGGTATATAGAAATAATTATTTCGCGTATATAGAACAGTTAGCGAATGACATGGAAGATGAAGAACAGCAGAGCTTCCTCGTTTATCCCGTCAAAACAATATTGATTAAGGAAAATTATAATAAGCGTGATAAGAAACCAGATCAGCCACTGTTTTTAACCATTATGGTAAAGAGAGAGAAAGGCTACGATCCTGACAATGGCGATTGGGAATACATAAAATCAAATGTCGACGGGGATATTCTCGTCCAGGGAAATAGCCAGGATAAAGAAGTTTATGAACAATGCGCCAGTTGTCATATCAATATTAGCGATAGGGATTATATTTTTTCGACCATCTATAACGCTGGGCATTAATTACATCAAATCGAGAGGATAGCTTGATAGTTTTTCAACACCATCTTCTGTAACCAGAATTTGTTCCTCCAGTTTTATACCTTCTCGTCCACCTTCCTTGCCAATATAGGATTCAATACATAATACTGTATTTGCCTTCAAGATATCGTCGTAACCAGTATCTTTATAATCTACAAGTTCATAAATTGAAGGATATTCATCGCACATCCCTACTCCATGTCCAATGCAACTGTAACGATTGTTCAGGTATTCATCAGGAATCGGCCATGCCTTTTCTGCAATTTCACGAAGTGAGACTCCGGCCTTGATAAGTGACATATTATGGTCCAGTTGTTCGCAGGCGATAGCGTGTAGTTGTTGTTGCTCTGTGCTTGCTGCATTTTCACCGCAAACCCAGCTACGCGAAATATCTGCACAGTAGCCATAAGGACCAATTAGATCCGTATCGAAGGCAACGATATCACCACTCTTAATCTCTCGATGACTGGCCTCTCGATACCATGGGTTGGTTCGTGGACCTGATGAAAGTAGACGAGTTTCAATCCATTCACCACCGGCCTGAATATTATATTTATGCAAAACACTCCAAAGCTCATTTTCTGTGATTCCCGGAACTAATGCATTACGCATATGCCCGATCCCCTTTTCACAAACATCGATTGCACATCGCATCAATTCTATTTCTTCTGACGACTTTATTTCTCTGGCATGTTCCATGACTTCAAACCCATCGAGCACAGTGATGCCGCAATCTTCCAACATTTTCAAGCCGGTATAGCCAGCGCGATCCACCGCAACGCGGCGGTTGTTGCCACAGTGCTGCAATATAAGCTCGTTGATACTTGTTGCCCAATTACTCGCCAGCTCCTTATATCGTGAACCTGAAGCAAAGTAATACCAGGCCTGTGCCGGATATATTTCATCTACTGTCGAAATGTCCTCTGCCAGGTGAACACCCTTCTCTGCTTCAAATAATATTACTGGTCCTTCTGCAGGTATAAATACATAACGGTTTTCATTGTGCATACACCAGACCTGCATATTAGCAACGTCTGTCGCGTACCGTATGTTGACTGGGTCAAACAAAATAATTGCTGCGTAATCTTTGCGAATCAACTCACTTCGTACACATTGCAGTCGATATTTTCTGACTTTATCCAGATCTACAGGAGCTGTAGAAAACTCCATTGCGCCATGCTGACGGATATCGTCAGTCTCGTTATTCGATGTCATTGTGAAAGTAGAACTATCGTGACCGAGTTAAGACCAGGAGAGAAAGGAGCAAGATACTATATTCCTTGTGTTTAGGATTGATGGTCGCCAATTAAGCTAAGCGTCTATATTTTATCCATTCGGATCTACTAAGGGCCGATCTACGCGAATAAAAATCCACAAGCTTGCACCAATAAGTGCCATGATCCCACCGGTGGCAATGGCAAAGCTCCAGCCAAATATATTTGCGCATAACGGAATAACCAGAGCGCCGACTACGCCAGCAATATTCCCGCCTGTGTTCATGACACCGCCAACGGTACCAGCATAGCGACCACCAATAGCGATACTGCTTGCCCAGTAGGGTCCTTCAGTCATTTGATTAAATAGAAAACAAAACACGAACATGAACATTGCGATGTTTGGATCGCCAATAAACGCGCCTGCAATAAGCAGGACTGCAGACAATAACATTCCGATAACTGCTGGCCAGCGACAGCCGCGGAGAATACCAAGGCGTATAGTCATTTTATCGCATATCCATCCACCTGCTGCCGCACCGATTGCGCCGCATATCCATTGCGATGAAGTTAGATAACCGGCTTCCTGTGCGCCAAAGCCTCGAATCTTGACCAGGTAATAAAAAAACCAGCTAAAAACTTCATAGAAAACATAGTTCATACAAAAGTAACTAATAGATAACAAAAGAACATCTCTGTTCTTTAGTAATTGCTTCCATGGCAGCTTTACTTCTTCATCGTCCTCAAGGTTCTGTTTACCTTCTGCAATTAATACTACTTCCTCCGCATTTATGGACGGATGCTTCTCTGGAAAATCCCTTGAGTACCACCACCAAAGTGCAGCCACAACAAATGCCAGGGGAGCTAATGCGATAAATGCATAGCGCCAACCGAAATCAGTGATCATCCAGGCCAATAATGGTGTCGTAACAGCCACACCAAGTGTCAGACCGGTACTGGACAAACCGTGTGGTAAGGCCCAGCTTCCTTTCGGGAACCATCGTTGAATTGTACTATTTTGCAGGGGAAAAATAGGCGCGTGGGATGCACCCACCAGGAACCTGACGACTATTAACGAGGTCAACACCATTGTAGTTGACCCGAGTTCCTGTCCCGGTACCAGGGCTGTAAGTATTGTGAAAACTCCCCAGAGAATCGCGATGGCAGTCAGCGCACGCCTTGGACCGAAGAGATCACCGGCCACGCCACCGGGAAACTGAAACAAGGCATAACCTGTGGTAAATGAAGCCAGGATCCATCCCCACTGAATTTCAGTCAAAGACAGATCTTCAATCATGAAGGGAGCGGCTGTTGATATATTTGCCCTGAGTGTATAAGAAACGAAACTACCCAGACACAGCAAGACCAGGATACGCCAGCGAATATTAGTGGGCTTTGTCATATGCGATTTTTTCCAAACGTTTGTCTTATTATTTCGTGATTCTTATACGATGACCCTGGAATTATTTTCACTAAGCATCTCAGCTCCTAATCTGATTACTGAGTCGAGTAAGCCTTCCGCCTGTGATTGATCATGACGAGCTCCAATGTAACATGGACGTAGTGCCAATTGTCCTTTTATACGTGTAGTACTCGGCATATATTGATTCTCTCTCACCAATCTGCGATGTAGCAATTGGTTGAAGCGATTTAAATCCGTGATCCCTGAAGCAACATAACGGAAGCAGCATATTGATAATGTTGGCTCCATAAGTACTTCCAGATTTTCATGCTGGTGCGCATAGTCAGCTATGTACTTAGCAATGTCATTATGACGCTTTACTCTTTCACGCATACCATCGACACCGATCTCCCTGATCATTGCCCAGACAACGACACCACGACAGGGTGCGCTCAATTCAACACCGTAATTAAAATAGGGAACGCCGAAATCATCCAGAGAGTGTTCAGGACCAGTATCAGCATCATCTATCTGATCAACCGAACCTTCCAGGTAATCAGCCGGTTCCTGAGTAAAGGCTCTCTCCAGTAAATCCCGATCACGAATAAATGTAGCCGCGATACCAATTGAAGCGCCCAGCCATTTATGCGGATCAACAATCGCAGAATCGGCCAACTCTAATCCGTCATATAGATGACTTATCCTCTCATCCAAAATACCTGGCAGTCCGTAAGCGCCATCGACGTGGTACCAAATATCGTTGTCCCTGGCGACTTCACCTATTGCTTTCAATGGATCAATAGCGCCGGTATTCGTACTACCTGCATTGGCGACAATTGCCACTGGCAGGATCCCCTGTCGTTTGTCCTCCGCCACTAGCTCTTTTAGTGCTTCCACCCGCATTCGACCTTGATCATCGCAGGCGACAGATTTAATCGCACGCCTTCCGATGCCGAGAACTCCACCGGAACGTTGAATAGTATGGTGACATTCTTCACTGGCATAAATGCTCACTGGTCGATCAACACCAAGCGCAGCCGGATCATGTCCGACCTTTTCAAATGCAGATTGTCGTGCTCCTCCCAGGGCAATCAAATTGGCCACCGATCCGCCGCTACTATAAAGCCCTTTCAGTTTTCCGATTCCACACAATTCAGCTAACCATTGTAGAGAAAGTTCTTCCAGGAAATTGAAAGCTGTACCCATATAACGTTGTGGTGAGGCGATATCCGCGGCAGTAGTGGCAATTGTTGAGGCACTGACACCGCCGGTAGTTATATAAGATGTAAAACCGGGACTGGGTACGGGCGAGCCATTGGGAATAACTTGTTCAATCAAATCCTGAGTGACTTGCTCGATACCAAGACCTTTCATTGGCAGTGAAATATTCAGATTTTCGCGCCAATTATTGCTTTTATCTAATGCGTCGGCATGCTCGAACTTAAGAAATTGATCCAGACCTCCACCTATTTGTGACAATAGTTCCTGCAAGTTACCTGTTTCAGCTAGTTCTTTTGACATTGAGTTCCCGCTTAAATAGCTATATGTTTTATTTAGTTGCTTCTACAAGAAGCTCAAGAAATCGATAAAACTTCGTAAAGTGTATGAAGGCCTTCTTTGCCTTTGACTTCAACTTCGCATGTCTTACCTATCTCTACTTTTGATCTTATATGATCATACAAGGGATGTGATAATAAAAGACGGGTCTCAGCTTCCTTGTTAGCAGATTCAATTCGACTGGCAAAGTTTACGGCATCACCTATAACCATTTTCTTAGCACTCAATGAATCATCGATTGTACCTATTACGACGTCACCAAAGTGTAGGCCGACACCAATTTGCAGGTTTTGATTATAAGTGCGCTGTATATAGGGTTGCATTTCATTCATTGCCTGCAACATTTCAAGCCCACAGAGCACTGCGTTCTCCATTGCCTGCGGGGAATCCTCCAGGCTAAATAAAGCCAATAGACCATCACCCATATAGTTATAAATATTTCCCTTGTTACGCTCGATAATTTTGCGCATCTGGTGAAAATATCGATTCAACATGTGGATTACATCGTAAGGTAACTGCTTTTCTGAAAACGAAGTAAAGTCGCGAATATCGGCAAATAGTATGACCAGCTTTTGTTCTGTTCCAGTAGAACTCAGATTGGTACTCCGCCTGGACAGTTTGGTTAGTGCAATATCCTCATCATCAACAACTAAACGACGTACACTGATATCGCCATCTACATAGGATTGACAAGCAAGCCTGACATTTGCTTCAAAACCAAGCTTGTTCGCCAGTTTACACTCCTTGTCATTGGCTGGAGAGACACACTTGTCATCTGAATCGATTAGTAATACACGACAGGTTGTACAGCGCGCTTTACCGCCACAGGCGTGTGTATGCGGGATACCCGCTCGTAGTGAGGCCTGAAGAATTGTTTCGTCAGGTTCTAGTTCAACCAGCTTGTCATCTGATAGGAAATTAATAGTCGGCATACTTGCCTAGTCTATTCCTCCACACCAGAAAAGCGAACCCCTGAAAGCCGCGCCATATTATGATGCCAGGTTGCCAGATCATGCTTGTTGAATTCATTAAGATGCGCGTGACCACACGCCCTTGCCATCACTTGCATTAATTCCACTGAGGCATGAAAGAAATTGGAAAGTTGACTTGCCGACTTATCAACATTCAGTCTTTGCCGCAGATCTTCTTTTTGTGTCGCAATACCCGCCGGGCAATTGTTTGTATTACACATTCTTGCTGCAACACAACCGATCGCCTGCATGGCACTGTTGGAGATAGCGACGCCATCTGCACCCAGGCAAGCGCTTTGACAAAATCAATCGGCACGCGTAAGCCACCAGTGATAATTAACGTTACG